>JAABUN010002939.1_pt1 | contig 28106 bp, 27 predicted proteins | sample 5559311 | NCBI WGS metagenome assembly JAABUN01 (sample SAMN10711877, study PRJNA513370) | rock metagenome | isolation source: Antarctica rocks | place: Antarctica: Victoria Land, Siegfried Peak sud
CTCTGCCAAACCACTCGTTACTGGCGACCGACGACCGACGACCGACGACCTTCTTAGGCATGAACCTGGCGGGCTGCCAGCGCGGCGGTCTCCGCCGGGAGCGCTGTCCGCGCGGCGTCGGCGATCTGCGAGAAGGCCGCGCTGTCATGGACGGCGAGATCGGCCAACATCTTGCGATCGACCTCGATGTTCGCCAGCTTCAGCCCCTGCATGAACCGCCCATAAGGGAGGCCATTGAGCCGCGCCGCCGCATTAATCCGGGTGATCCACAGGCGACGGAACTGACGCTTACGCGCCTTGCGATCGCGGTAGCTGTACTGCATCGCCTTGAGGAGCGCCTCGTTCGCCCGTCGGAAGAGCCGATTGCGGGTGCCGTAGTACCCCTTCGCGCGGGTGATAATCCGGCGGTGGCGGGCATGGGCCGCGACACCGCGCTTCACTCGGACCATTGTTCCTCCTATCTCACACTCGTCGCGTGCTTCGCTGTCGTCATCGGGATGGTGCGGCGCTTACTTGCCGCCGTACGGCAGGAGCTTCTGCACGCGCTTGCGATCGGCGGGGGCCAGCACGATCATCCGGTCGAGCTGACGCTTCACGCGCGACGACTTGCGGCGACGGAAGTGGCTCTTCATCCCCTTGGCGTGGCGGATGAGCCCGGTGCCGGTCACATCGAAGCGTTTCTGCGCCCCTTTGTGGGTCTTCATCTTCGGTCCCTTGGCCATGAATTCCCTCCCTCTCACTCGATGCGGCCCCGCCAGTACCGGCGTTGACGCGCCTCACTGACGCCGATAAACGCCGCAGGCGATAGCCGCCTGCGGCGTGCGGCGGCGCTGCCGCCGGGTCGGACTCGTGCTTTACTGCGCCGGGGCCGGGATCTCGGTGGTCTCTTCCGGCGGCTGCGGCGCGGCGTCCTCGATCCCCGCCAAGTCACCGATAGTCGCCTCGGCCCGCCGCGGGGCGGTGTCTTCGCGGCTGCCGGAGACCACCTGCGGGACAGGCTGCTTCTTCGGTGCCAGCATCGCCGACATGTTCCGCCCTTCCAGGCGCGGCACCGACTCGATGATGGCGTGCGGCCCGAGCTGCTCGAGCATCTTGTCGAGCAGCGCCCGCCCGACTTCCGGGTGGACATTCTCACGCCCACGGAAGAGGACGGTGAGCTTGACCTTGTCCCCCTCGCCGAGGAATTCCTTCGCCCGCCGCGTCTTGGTATCGAGATCGTGATCGTCGGTCTTCGGGCGCAGGCGGATCTCCTTGATGGTGATCGCCTTGGAATTCCGGCGCGACTCGCGTTCCTTGCGGGACTGCTCGTAGCGTTCCTTGCCCCAATCCATGATCCGGCAGACCGGCGGCATGGCGTTCGGGGCGACCTCGACGAGATCGAGGCCACGCTCGCGGGCGATTTGCAGCGCCTGGAAGGTCGGGATGATCCCCAGTTGCTGCCCTTCCTCGTCGATCAGGCGTACTTCGCGGATACGAATCCGCTCATTGACACGAACTGGCTTGCTTATATCTGCCCCCTTAGAATGCAGGACGTTTTTCGTGCCCGCACCTCGCCACAGCAGAGTCAGCGGGCAAGCACTAGAAACGGCGGCCCCGACGGGCTGCCGCTGCGTTCTACAAGTATACCGTCAGGATGCCAGTTCGTCAACGGTGCCACCGTCGCTTCGTCCCGTAATCCAGTGGCCGACATTGCCCGAGCATCCGGGCCATGTCCCGGCGATCTGCTATACTGAGCGGCGGGTTTGTGACGCACGTCACAAGAGCGTCTCGCCCGCCACGCACGCATGGGGCGACGGGTCGACTCCGATCGATGCGCGCTCGGCCCTCATCGCGGGGAGTGTCATCGATTCGGAACCTCGAACGCGCAGGAGGAATCGCCTGTGTCGCAATCGCCCGAGGCGTCGCGGCTCGCTCCGGTGCCGCCGCCGCAACCGGCCCAACCGATCGATCCCGGCTGGGTGAAAGACTTAATGGCGCGCGAGTACAACGCGCGCGACTGGCGCGAAGCCCAGGAATTGACCCTGCTCGCCCTGATGGAGATCCAGGAGCACTGGGGCTACTGCTCGCAGGATGCGGCCACCATCGTGGCCACGCATCTCGGCGTCGAGTTGCAGCGCGTCTATGCCCTCCTCACCTTCTACGGCGATCTCCGCACGACCCCCCGCGCCGACAATGTCTACGTCGCCTGCGACGGTGCCGCGTGCAACGCCCTCGGCGCGGGCCGCCTGGTCGAGCAGCTTTTTGAGCGCCTCGACATCGTGCGTAAAGGGCAGACCAGCCCCGATGGCAAGGTCACGCTGGAAATCTTCTCCGGGTGCATGGGTGCCTGCCAAATCGGCCCGATGGCGACCGTTAACGGCAAAGCCTATGGCCACCTCTCCCCCGAGAAGGTCGATCGCATCCTGGATGCGTTGCTGAAGGATTAGTGGGCGAGTGGCCGTAGTGGGGCAGTGGTCGAGTATGGCGGTAGAGCGCACCATTCCTCTCTCCGCCCACTCGCCCACTCGCCCACTCGCCCACTGGTGACGAAGGAGCCCTCCCATGTCCGATCGTGCCCCTTTCGATGCGTTGTACGCCGGCGCGACCGCAGCGTGGCAGACGCTCCAACAGAACGAGCGGACGGTCGTCACCGTGAACATCCACGGCGGCAGCCTGCCGGTCGGTGCCGAAGATATCTACAAGAATCTGATCTTCCAGTGCGAGACGCGCCAGCTCCCGGCGATCATCCGCAAGACCGGCACCCTCGGCTTCGAGTTCGCCGAGACGATCGTGCAGGTCAAGCGCCCCGGTGCGCCGACGATCGTCTACGGTCACATCGGCGAGGACGATGTGATCGAGCTGATCGAGCGCGCGATCATCGGCGATGGCCTGTGGACCGAGAAGGCGCTCGGCTGGCTGGAGCCGCAGGGACTGGTGGTCGAGCCGCCGCTGACCCTCGCTGCCTCGGCGGACGCGGCGGGGCTGTCCGATTATCGCGGCATCCCGCCGCTGAAGCGCCACCCCTTCCTGCGGCGACAGACCCGTTGGCTCTCCCGCAATTGGGGGCGGATCGACCCGGAGAGCATCGAGGAGTACATCGCCGAGGGGGGCTACCAGGGCTTCGTCAAGGCGCTGACCGCGATGCGCCCCGAAGAGATCATCGCCGAGATCAAGCGGGCCAACGTCCGCGGGCGCGGCGGCGCGGGCTTCCCGATGGGCATCAAGTGGGAGTCTGGCGGCAAGGCACCGAGCGGCCAGAAGTACGTCATCTGCAACGGCCACGAGGGCGAGCCGAACGTCTTCAAGGATCGTCGCCACTTCGAGAGCAATCCCCACCTGATCCTCGAAGGGATCATGATCGCCTGCGTCGCGATCGGCGCGACGATCGGCTACGCCTTCATCGGTGGCGAGTTCCCGCTGGGGATCAAGCGCTTTAAGCAGGCGGTCCGCGACGCCGAGCGGGTGGGCCTCCTGGGCACGAACGTCCTCGGCAGCGGCATGGATCTGGAGGTACGTATCCGCATCGGCGGCGGTGCCTACATCTCCGGCGAGGGCTCGGCGCTGATCTACTCGGTGCAGGGGGATCGCCCGCAGCCGCGCACCAAGCCGCCGCGCTCGGTGGAGTACGGGCTGTGGGGCAAGCCGACCGTTGTCAACAACGTCGAGACCCTCGCCAACGCGCCGGATATCGTCATGCGTGGGGGAGATTGGTTCCACTCCCTCGGCCCGGAACACTCCACCGGGACGAAGCTCGTCACCCTCTCCGGCCCGATCGCCTACACCGGCGTCTCGGAGATCGTGATGGACGGAGTCACGATCCACGACCTGATCTACGATATCCACGGCGGGATGCGCGAGGGTTCGGAGTTCAAGGGCTTCCAGACCGGCGGCGTCTCCGGCGGCTGCCTCCCCGCCGACGAGCTACACTACAAGGTCGATTTCGAGGATATGAACAGCGTCGGCGGGATGCTCGGCTCCGCCGGCTTCATCGTCCTCGATCAGCGCACCACGGCGGTCGAGTGGGCGCGCTACCTGATGAACTTCAACGCCGACGAGTCGTGCGGCAAATGCACCCCCTGCCGACTCGGCTGCCCGGCGCTGACCGAAGTGCTCGATCGGATCCGCTACGGCACCGGCGAGGAGAGCGACCTCGATCTGATCAACTACACCGGCAAGCAGATCATCGAGATCTCGCTCTGCGGGCTGGGTCAGGCCGCGCCCGCCCCGATCCTCAGCCTGATGCAGAACTATCGCGACGATTTCATGGCCTACATCCGCGACAAGCGCAACCCGGCGACCGGGGAGTACCTGCCCGGCGCGACCGAACTCCATGCCCTCACCCCCGGCACGCACCGCGTGATCGACGATCCGTACCGGATCGGGCGCGAGATCCAGCGCGCGCCGCTGATCGTACCGGGGCGCGAGATCGGCTCCGAGGCGAAGAACCGCAAGGGGGACATCGCCGACGCCGCGCCAGAACGCGCCGCCAAGCCAAGTGATGGGGCGCTGATGCAGCGCCCGTAAGGTTCCAAGGTGTTGGAGGGAAGGTCCGGGGCGAGCCCTGGGCCTTCCCTATCTGCGAAGCAGCAAAGGACATGACGGGGAGCAAAATCATGGCGCTCTATCGTGACACGTCCGCGAACGATACGCCCGCGTCGCGTCGCCTATCGACTGATGAGGTTGATGGCGAGTTGAATCCCTCCCGCGAGCGCCAGCCCTAACCCGACTGGGACCAAGATCAGTCCGGCACCGCCCCAGCCGATGCGGGCGAGCACGAGCGTTGCGCCGAGAAGCAGGAACCCGGCAGTGATCACCACGAACGGTCGGCGCGGCGATTCTTCTTCCTGGGCTTCGAGTCGGCGCAGGCGCTGCTCATCATTGTCGTAGCGATTCGGTATCTGCGGGAACATCGCGCCTCCCTCACCGCACAGGCGATGCACTATCGCTACATTGTCAGCACCCTTTGCCGTGCTTACCGCCCTACGCCTCTAGGGTTTTCACCCCTTTCAGGGTGACCCGCTGCCCCCGCCCGGTCGCCTCCGCGCGTTCGATCGCGAAGCGCGCCACGGCGATGTCCTGCACCGCATTCCCCACCGACTTGAACAGGGTGATCTGCTCGGCGCTCGTGCGCCCCGGCTTGCTGCCGCTGATGACTTGCCCGAGTTCGGTCTCCAGGTGCGCCCGGTCGATCAGTCCCGCCTCCAATGGCGCGATCAGGTCGCCTGCCTCGGCCAGCGCCGCCGCAACCTCGTCCACGACCACGCGCGCGCGGACCACCGTGCCAGCCGGGATCTCCTGCATCGTGTGGTTATAGGCCCCGACCGCGTTGATGTGCGTGCCAGGCCGGACATCGGCGTCGTCGAAGACCGGCGTCGTGGCGCTCGTCGCGGCGCAGATGATGTCCGCGCCCGCCACCGCCGCACGCAGATCGTCCGCCACCGCCGCGCGCGCGCCGAGTTCGGGCAACTCCGCGCGCAGGCGTTCGGTCAACGCCTCGGCGCGGGCGCGCGTCCGCGACGCGATCGCGATCCGCTCGATGCCGGGGCGCGCGGTGCAGGTCGCCCAGATCTGCGTGAATGCTTGCGCCCCCGCGCCGATGCAGAGGAGACTTCGCGCCTCGGGGCGTGCCAGGAGTTCCGTCGCCTTGCCGGAGACCGCGCCGGTGCGGAGCGCCGTCAGAAAGGTGCCATCGAGGAGGGCCAGCGGCTGCCCGGTCTCTGCGTCGAGGAGGGCGATCAGCGCCAGGATCGTCGGCAGGCCGCGCGCGGCATTCGTCGGGAAGACCGAGACGACCTTCAGCCCCAGTCCGCCGACCGCTGGCACCGCCGCCGGCATGAAGAGGCTGACGCCACCGAGCGCGGCGTTATGCAGCGGCGTCCGCAGCGGCGCTTGCGCCCGCCCAGCGGAGAGTTCCGCGAAGGCGACGCCCATCAAGTGGATCGCCTCCGCCATCGGCACCAGTTCCCGCACGTCGGCGGCGGAGAGAATCAGCATCGGCAATGCCCCCTTTGCTGCATGGCAGCACCTCGCTGCACACGGGTTGTCCCTACTCCTCGTCCTCGCGCCCATCGCCGGCCCGGATCTGCGCCCGATACTGCGCCAGGATCTCCTCCCACGGCGGCGGATCGACGACCATCGTCGCTTCCAACTCGCGCAATTCGGCGGTCGCCTCGTCGCGCTGGTTGCGCCACTCCTCGGAGAGGTAGCGCACCGTTTTGGGATTATGCCCGGCCAGTAACCGCTCGTAGGTGCGGACGCGCGTCTCGAGCGCCCGCCGTCGCCCGCGCAAATAAATCTTGCGGTAGAAGTCGTCCGCCAGCCAGCCGTAGCGATCGAGGTAGCGCGCGGCCAGCGCCTCGATGCGCGCCGCCGCATCATCGCGCACCGCCTCGCGCAGTTGCCGCTCGAAGTCGGCCAGGACCCCCGCCCGTTGCAGGCTTTGTAGGTATTGCTCCATGTAGTGGCTCCAGTGGGCGAAGTGGGCGAGTGGGCCAGTAGAGAGTCGGTGGTCGTCGGTCGTCAGTTATACCGTGTTCGCCCGTACCTCGTTCGTTCGTACCTCGTACTTTTCTGGCCCACTGGCCCACTCCGCCCACTACACCACGTACCGTTCGACGATCGGCTCGCCCTCCGCGAAGCGGGTCGGGCGCAGCGCGTGGATATCGAGCGTGGTCGCGCGACCATCGAGGATGATCTCGCTCAGCAGCAGACCGGTGGCCGGGCTGTGCTGAAAGCCGTGGCCGCTGAACCCGGTCGCGCAGTAGAAGCCGCGCAACTGCGGGAAGCCGCCGATCAGGCCATGCGCGTCCGGGGTCATCGCGTAGAAGCCCGACCAGCCGCCGACGACCCGCGCCGCCGCGAAGGTGGGGAGGCGGTCGAGCGCCAGCGCGGCGGTGTGCTCTGCCCAGTCGGGCGCGAGGTGTTTAGTCAGGCCGGGCGGCTCGGCGTCGTCCGATTTGCCCCACCAGAAGCCACCCTCGTGCGGGCGGAACCAGAGGCCGGAGGCGACATCGACCGTCAGCGGCGCGCCCGCATCCACACCGGCGAAGGGCGCGGTGCGGAAGACCTGGCGGCAGACCGGCTCCATCGGCAGCACGAGCCCGGCCAGCGTCGCGACCTCCGCCGCCCACGGCCCCGCCGCATCGATGACGATCGGGGCCGCGATGGCACCGTCGCGGGTCGTGACGCCGGACACCGTGTCGCCCGTCGTGGTGATGCCCGTGACGGGGCAGCCCTCGAAGACGCGCGCGCCGAGCGCCTCGGCGCGACGCGCGAACGCGGTGGCGACGAGGGGTGGACGCGCCCAGCCGTCGTCCGGGCAGTAGGTCGCGCCGAGGAGATCGTCGGTGCGGAGGCCCGGCACGAGCGCCGCGATCTCCCCCCGACCGAGCCAGCGGACCGGCGCGCCGAGCCCCTGTTGCATCGCCAGATTGGTGCGAAACTCCGCGATCTGCGCCTCGTCGTTGAGCAGGAAGAGGTAGCCCTGCTGGTGGACATCGACCGACGCACCGAGTCGTTCCTGCGCGTCGAGGAAGTAGGGGAGACTGAGGCGCGTCATCTGCACGTTGATCGCCGTGGAGAATTGCTGGCGGAAGCCGCCCGCGCCGTCGCCGGACGCACCCTGCGCGATCCGGTTACGTTCCAGGACGACCACATCGGTGCAGCCGCGCGCCGCCAGGTGGTAGGCGACGCTCGTGCCGACCACCCCCGCCCCGATCACGATCGCGTCCGCGTGCCGGGGGATGATTGCGTCCATGCCCGCCCTTTCGTCGACTCTCGCCACGTATCGCCGAATTATAGCGCGCGGAAACCGCGAGCCGCCCCGCGCCAATGGGGCGCGGGGCGGCTCGCGGGGCAGATTAGTCCGCCGCCATCGCCTCTGGCGCGGGCGCGACGACGCGCGCGAGCCAGGCGGTCGGGATGACGCCCCGGATCGAGGCATCGACGAGCTCGACCGGGTGGACCGTCGGGATCGCCGCGCCGAGCCGCCCGAGCGCCGCCCCGATCTGGAGGAGGCAGCCGGGATTGGCGGTGGCAATGACTTCCGGCGCGGTGTCGAGGATGTTGCGGGCCTTGCGCGCGCCGAGCTGGTCGGCGGCGGCGGGCTCCACAAGGTTGTAGATCCCGGCGCTGCCGCAGCAGATCTCCGCCTCCGGGATGTCGAGGAGTTCCAGCCCCGGGATGTCGCGCAGGACCGCGCGCGGCTGGCGGCGGACCCCCTGGGCGTGGCCGAGGTGGCAGGCGTCGTGGTAGGCGACGCGCAGCGGCACCGGGTGGCGCGGCGCGACCGGCTCCAGTTCGGCCAGGAATTCGGAGATATCGCGGACCCGCTCCGAGAAGCGGCGGGCGCGGTCGGCGTAGGCCGGGTCGTCGCGCAGGAGGTAGCCGTATTCCTTCAGCGTCGAGCCGCACCCCGCCGCGTTGACGACGACCGTCTCGACCTCGGCGCGATCGAAGGTGTCGATCAGCTTGCGCGCCCGTTCGAGGCCGCCCTCCTCGCGTCCGGCGTGGAAGTTCAGCGCGCCGCAGCACCCCTGCTCCTCCGGCACCACCACGTCGCAGCCCTCCGCCGCCAGCACGCGGATCGTCGCGGCGTTGACTGGATCGAAGAAGACGCTCTGGACGCAGCCCGAGAGAACACCGACGCGGCGGCGCTTCGTCGCCGTGGCGGGGGTGAACGCCGGACTTTTGGCGAACATCGCGCCGAGCGAGACCGGCGGCAGCACCGCGTCCATCCCGAGCAGGCGCTCCGGGATGATCCGTCGCGCGAGCGGCGACGCGGTCAGCTTCTTGACCCCGCTCCGCTGGTAGAGCCAGAGGAAGGGGACGGTGGCGCGCAGCCGTGCGGGATGCGGGAAGAGGGCGAAGAGGAGCGAGCGAAAGGCGTCATCGAGCGGGGCGCGATCGTAGCGGCGCTCGACCTGGGCGCGTGTCGCCTCGATCAGCTTCTCGTATTGCACACCGGACGGGCAGGCGGTGACGCAGGCCATGCAGCCGAGGCAGAGATCCATGTGCCGGGTGAATTCCTGCGTCATCCCGATCTCGCCGTCGGAGGCCATCTTCATCAGGTAGATGCGCCCGCGCGGCGAGTCCATCTCCTCTCCCCAAAGGAGGTAGGTGGGACAGGTGGGGAGGCAGAAGCCGCAGTGGACGCAGTCCTCGATCAGGGCCGGTTCGGGCGGATGGTGGCTGTCGAAGGCGCGGAGGAGGTCCGGGTAGGGATGCCCCTCCCTACGCCCGATCCCCTGCGTCGCCGCCGCGCCTCCGGCCCCCGCGACGCCGATCCCCTGCGCCCCGGCGCTCGGGCGATCCATCCCGGCCACCTGCGCCGCCGCCTGCATGTGCTCCGGCTCGGGGCCGCGCGGCAAATCGCCCGGCTCCGCCGCCCGCTCGGCCTGCTGGTAGGCGCTCGGGTCGCCGACCCGCCGCGATGGCGTGTCGTGCTGCCCGGCACCGTTCCCTGTCGTCATCGCGTCCTGTCCTCCCACGGGCGCGCCACCTGCGGGCGCCCGCTCCTTAATCGCAATGGTCGCGTGGCGGGTGTTCGTCCTCGTCGCTGAACCGCCCCGGTCGCGCCTCCGCTGCCGTCAATAATGTGGCCCGATCGAGACTCAGATGCCGCCGACGAAGCGCCCTGGATTGAGCGTATTGTGCGGATCGAATTGTGCCTTGATTCGGCGCATCAGCGCGATCGCCGGGCTCGGACCCCACGGATCGATCTCCGTGAGGAGGGCCGGAGGCGCATCCTCGATCACCAAACTCCCGCGCCGCGCGATCGCCAACCCCCGCGCCTCCGCGATGATCGCGGCGAGGGCGTTCTCCTCGCCTTGCAGCCGGAGTGCCACGATGCCGTGCCCCGCGTGCGCCCGCCACGCGCCGCTGATGGCGTTGCGCGCCGTGATCGCCCCGATCGCCGCCAGCCAGCCGCGCACCTCGCCCGGCAGCAACATCGCCTTCAGCAGGACCGTCGCGCCGCCGCCCGCGCCCACCTGTGGCGGCACCATCGCCGCCCACCAGTGCGCGGCTTCGGCTTCGCCGGTCAGCGTCTCACTCGTCGCACCGAGCGGCCCGGCCAGGGCCAGGAGTTCGCGCACCTGGTCGGCGCAGGCCGCCGCGCTCCCCTCGAAGCGGATCGCCAGCGCCTGCTCCACCTCGCCAAGGCTGCCGGTCAGGTCGATCGCGGAGGGGACGAGCGTGGTCGCCAGGAGGCGCACGGCCAGCGCGCCGAGCCCGTCGCCGTCCGCCGAGCGCAAGATCACGGTGCTGGCGCTCGCCTCGCGCGGGTAGACGCGGAAGGTGGCGGTGACGATCGCGCCGAGGGTGCCGAGCGAGCCGGTGAAGAGCTTGGGCAGATCGAAGCCCGCCACGTTCTTGACGACCTTGCCGCCACCCTTGGCGATCGTGCCATCGGCGCGGACGATCCGCACGCCGATGATCTGGTCGCGCACCCCGCCGTAGCGGAGGCGGTGCGCGCCGCTCGCCGCCGTGGCGACGATCCCGCCGATCGTGGCGTCGGTGGGCAGCGCCGGATCGAGCGCGAGCCATTGCCCCGCCTTGCCGAGCGCCGCCTGGAAGTCGGCCAGCGTCATCCCCGCCTCGGCGGTCGCGGTCATGTCGCCCGGCTCGTGCTCCACCAGGCGGTCTAGCCCGCGCGTGCTGAGCAGTATGTCGGCCCCGCTTGGCGGTGCGCCGAGGCCGAGCTGTGTCCCGCCCCCCCGAATGACGACCGTCAAGCCCTCCGCGTCGGCGAAGGCGAGGATCGCCGCGACCTCGTCCTCAGTTGTCGGCTCGACCACGACCGCCGGGCGGACCCCCGCGACCGCATCCGCCGCCGTCGCCGGACGAACCGCACCGCCCGCGCGCTCCCCGAGCGCCGCACCCAGCGTCTCCGTCGACCATGCCCGTGTCTCTAGCGCCATGTCTCCTCCCCTGGGATGTTGAAGCCGACACCGGCACGCCGGAGGCTGGACGCATTCGTCGCGTGCATCATACCGTTCCTTGCACGCGCGATGCCGCTGAGTTCCCCCGTTCCTTCCCCCCTCGTCGGCGCATGAGACAACCGCGAGGCGCCCTGCGGCGTTAGCTCGCCGGATCGACCGAGGGCACCTCTTCCGCGAGATCGAGCACGAACGACCAATCGTCGGTGGTACTCCGCCCACGCGACGGCGGCGCGAGCATCACCGTCAGTTGCCGCGCCGCCTCATCCAGCGCCGGTGCGAAGCGATAGGCGAAGCGCCACTCGTGATGACCTGCCCGCCCGCCGCCCGTGCCGCCGTGCATGATCGCGCCGTACTCTCCGCCGCGATCATCCGTCGCTGTTACCACGAAATCGGACAACGGCGAGCGCGGCGCATCAGTGATCAGCCGGAAGGTGCCGACAAAGCCGTTGCCGTAGAGCTCCAAGGCGGCGAATGCGAGGCTCGTCGCGCCTGCGGCGTGCCGCTGCGCGACCGGGATCACCCCCACCAGAGCATCGAGCGGCTCGACCAGGCGTGGATCGCGTGCGGATGGCAGCGGACGACCGCCCCCACCGATCCGCTCGCTGAAGGCCCGCCAGCCGCCCCGCCCACCGGGCTCGTCAGCCGCAATGCGTGGTGCCGGATCGCCACCCTCTCGCCTCTTAGCGAGCCAATCCTGCATCAGTTCGCCGATGCGCGTCCGCAGCGCCAACTCGCGCGCGTGGAACTCCTCGCGCGACCGCTCCAGTTCGCGCATCGCCTCGCGCAGTTCGGCGGGCGCGTCGGGCGGCAACTGATCGGAAGACAGTTCGCCCATCGCACCGCCCGACTGCGACAACACCTGGATCACCTGTGCGCGCAGGTCTTCTAAGCGCACGCCGAGGCTCATCAACACCCCGGCGGCGATCCCTTCGCCCTCGCGGACGAGGCCGAGGAGCAGGTGCTCGGTGCCGATGTAGTGGTGGTTCAGGCGGCGGGCCTCGTCGATCGCCAGCTCGATCACCTTCTTGGCGCGCGGCGTCAGGCCGATCTCGCCCATGCGCATCGTCTCGCCGCGCCCGATGATGAACTCCACCGCCGAGCGCACCCGTGGCAGTTGCACGCCGAGATTGTTGAGGATGTGGGCGGCGATGCCGTCCCCCTCGCGCACCAGCCCGAGAAGGAAATGTTCGGTCCCGATGTAGTTATGGTTGAAGCGCTGCGCTTCCTCCTGCGCGTATGTCAGCACTCGGCGCGCTCGCTCGGTGAACTTGTCGAACTTGTCCGCCATACGTCCTCCATGAGGTTTCTAGGACGGGGATTACAGGAGGCACAGAGACATAGAGAACGAAAGAGAAATAGTATTTGAGGGACGCCAATTCATGGTCGTCAAATGCTTCCTCTCGATCCCCTCTGTGTCTCTGTGCCTCCTGTTCCGTCCCCGTATTTTAGAAGCGGTCCGCGATCCCGGCGATCTCCAGCGGGTGCGGGACGTACTTGCCAGGCGTCTCGCCGCAGAGACGCGGCGTCGGGTAGACCTTGCCGGGGTTGCAGCTATTGTCCGGGTCGAACGCGCAGCTGATCATCTGGTGCGTCTCCATGTCGGCTTCGCTGAACATCGCCGACATGTAGGGGCGCTTCTCCACACCCACCCCGTGCTCCCCGGTGATGCTGCCGCCGTGCGCGACGCAGGTCTTGAGGATGTCCCCCGCCAAGTTTTCGGCCTTCTCGTAATCGTCGCGATCGGGATAGAGGACGAGCGGGTGGAGGTTGCCGTCCCCCGCGTGGAAGACGTTGGCGACGCGCAGCCCGTACCGCTCGCTCAGCGCCGCGATCTCGCGCAGCACCTGGGGCAAGGTCGTGCGCGGAATCACGCCGTCCTGCACGATGTAGTTGGGACTGAGGCGACCCATCGCCGCGAACGCCGCCTTGCGTCCCTTCCAGAAGAGGGTGCGCTCGTCCGCGTCGCGCGCAAGGCGGATCTCCGTCGCGCCCGCCTTGCGGCAGATCGCGTCCACCAGTTTTTGTTGCTCGTCCACCTCGACCGCACGCCCATCGAGCTCCACCAACAGGACCGCGCCCGCGTCGAGCGGGTAGCCCGCATGGGTCGCCGCCTCGGTCGCCTGGATCGCCAGGTTATCCATCATCTCGATCGCGGACGGCACGATCCCCGCCCCGATGATCCCCGACACCGCCTCACCGGCCTCGTCGGTGGAGGCGAAGGCGACGAGCGAGAGGCGGAGCGACTCGGCGCGGCGCACCAGCCGCAGGGTGATCGCGGTGCAGATGCCGATCATCCCCTCTGAGCCGACGAAGATGCCGGTGAGATCGTAGCCCGGCGTCTCCACCGTCGGCCCGCCGATCTCGACCACGTCGCCATCGGCGGTGACGATCTCCATGCCGAGGACGTGGTTAACGGTGAAGCCGTACTTCAGGCAATGCGCGCCGCCCGAGTTCTCCGCCACGTTGCCGCCGATCGAGCAGACCTGCTGGCTGGAGGGATCGGGCGCATAGTAATAGCCGTGCGGCGCGACCTTCTGCGTGACCCAGAGGTTCAGCACCCCCGGCTCGACGACGATCCGCTGATTGGGGAGATCGATGTCGAGGATGCGCTGCATCTTGCTGAGGCCGATCACCACGCACCCTTCGATCGGCAGCGCGCCGCCGCTCAGGCCCGTTCCCGAGCCGCGCGGCACGAATGGCACGCCATAGCGCTTGCAGAGGCGGACCACATCGCGCACCTGGGCGGTGGAGGTGGGGAGCACGACCAGCGCGGGGGCCTGCCGGAAGACGGTGAGCCCGTCCGACTCGTAAACGCGCAACTGCTCCGGCTTGGTGATCAGTCCCTGCGGCCCGACGACCGCCTCGATCTCGCGCGCCAGTTCTTGCATCGTGTCGAGCATCGTCGCCATCGCCCTGTCTCCTGCCGCACTCCCCACGCGACCGCGTGCGCCGCTTTCTCCACGCCATTGTCCCAGAAGGCGCGCCCCTCGCGCAAAAAGGGTGGGACGCTCACCCCCCGTTCGCCGTGTCATCGTGGGCGCGCGCCGCCTCGGCGCGCGCCACGATCGCCTGGGCCACGCGCAGCGAGGCCGCATCGACCATCTTGCCGTCGATCGTGATCGCCCCACGCCCGGCGGCGGTCGCGCGCGCGTACTCGGTCAGCACCCTGCGTGCCCAGGTGACCTGGGTGGCGGGGGGCGAGAAGGCGTCGTTGGTCGCCGCGAGCTGCCCTGGATGGATACACCACTTGCCGTCGAAGCCGAGGACGCGGGCGATGCCCGCCGCCTGCGCGAAGCCGTCCGCGTCGCGGAATGAGGCATAGGGGCCGTCGATCGCCCGCTTCCCGAAAGCGCGCGCGGCGGTGACGATCCTGCTCATCACATGGTGCCAGCGGTGTCCGGGATAGAGGCGGTCGCTCGCGTCCGGCTCGCCGATCGCGTCGAGCGGCATCCCGAGCGAGGCCGCGTAGTCGCCCATGCCGAAGATCAGTGCGTCGAGGCGCGCGGAGGACGCCGCGATCGCGTCCACGTTCACACAGCCGAGCGCCGTCTCGATCTGCGCCTCGATCGCGATGCGCCCGACCGGGAAGCCCCCGCGCAGCTCGATCCCGGTCAGGAGCGTATCGACGAACTGCACGTCTGCCGCGCGGCCCACCTTCGGCACGATGACCGCGTCGAGTCGATCGCCCGCCGCCTCCACCACCTCGATCAGGTCGCGGTAGGCGAACGGGGTGTCGAGCCCGTTGGGGCGGAAGAGGCGCAGGCGCGGCCCGAAGTCGAGGTCGCGCAGGGCGCCGATGACGTGCGCGCGGCTCGCCTCCTTCTCCCCCGGCGCGACCGCGTCCTCCAGATCGATACAGATCGCGTCCGCCGCCGACCGCGCCGCCTTGGCGATCATCGCGGGATTCGAGGCCGGGGTGATCAGGTAGGAGCGCGGGGAGGAGGGGGTGGGCATTCTTCTTCCTTTGGGTACGTCATGACCGTTAGCGGTGTGGGTAGCCGTCGGACTGAAGTCCCGGCTGAAGGCGGCTGTGCCGCCACGAAGTCCGCCTGCGCGGACTGGAATGATTCGGGCGTGAGTTCTTCGGCATCGGGTTCGAGTGATGGTAGGAGTGTGTCGGCGAGGTGGTGGCGGCGCTGGTTAACGATGTAGTCCGCTACTTGCCGTAGATGACGCGGGCTGACCGAGAAAGCCGCGTAGCCACCTTGCCATTTGAAGAACTCGCCGGGCGCGAGTTGGTGTGTGACCAGATGTGCCGATGTGCCCTTCAACTGTTTCAGCAAGTAGGATAAGCCGATGGTTGCGGGCAAACGGAGCAGAAGATGAACGTGATCCTCAATGCCACCGATGGCAAGTAAGTCAACGTTGAGCCGCGCGCATTCTGCACCAAGTGCGCGATGGACTCCGCGTTCAATCGCACCACTCAGCAGTGGCAATCGATCCCAGGTGCCCCAGGTGATGGGGACGAATACCGCTATGCGCGTCTGGTGTTGCATTGCTGCTCCGCCCACCTACGGTTAGCCGTATCCCCTTTTCGGCTTGTTCCAGTCCGCGCAGGCGGACTTCGTGGCTGCAGCCTTCAGCCGGGGCTTCAGCCCAACGGCCCCCAGCCACATCCACGAAGCCCGCCACCCCAGCCCTCTTTACCCCAGCCCGATATACGCCGGCTGCGTCAGGAACTCCACGAAGCGCTTCGATTCGACCAGCGCATCGAGGATATCGGCGGCCTCTTGATAACGCCCGGCCCCGCTCGCGGTGAGCTTCGCCAGTTCCGACGCGCGAACCTCGTGGTAGAGTTCGATCGTGCAGGGTGTCCCGTCTTCGAGCTTCGCGCCGTTGTGGATCCACTGCCAGAGCTGGCCGCGCGAGATCTCGGCGGTCGCCGCATCCTCCATCAGGTTGTAGATCGCCGCCGCCCCGTTGCCGAGGAGCCACGAGTTGATGTACTGCAAGGCCACATCCACGTTCATGCGGAAGCCCTCATGCGTCACCGTGCCACCGGGGATGGTGAAGTTCTGGAGGTCGGCGGCGGTCACGCGCACATCGTCGCGCAGGCGCTCGCGCTGGTTCGGGCGATCGCCCAGGATCTCGTCGAACGACGTGAGCGCGGTCGGCACGAGGTCCGGGTGGGCGACCCAGGAGCCGTCGAAGCCGTCGTGCGCCTCGCGGTTCTTGTCGTCGCGCACCTTGCCGAGCGCGACCTTGTTCACCTCCGCATCGCGACGACTGGGGATGAACGCCGCCATCCCGCCGATCGCGTGCGCGCCGCGCTTGTGGCAGGTGCGGACCAGCAGTTCGGTGTAGGCGCGCATGAAGGGGACGGTCATCGTGATCTGCACGCGGTCGGGGAGGACCATATCCGCCTGGGTGCGAAACTTCTTGATCGCGCTGAAGATGTAGTCCCAGCGCCCGGCGTTGAGCCCGGCGGAGTGCTCGCGCAGCTCGTAGAGGATCTCTTCCATCTCGAACGCGGCCAGGATCGTCTCGATCAGCACCGTGGCGCGGATCGAGCCGCGCGAGATGCCGAGCGCGTCCTGCGCGAAGTTGAAGACCTCGTTCCAGAGCCGCGCTTCCAGGTGGCTCTCCATCTTCGGCAGATAGTAATAGGGGCCGCTGCCGCGCGCGAGGAGTTCCTGCGCGTTGTGGAAGAAGTGGAGGCCGAAGTCGAAGAGACTGGCCGACATCTTCTCGCCATCGACCAGCACATGCTTCTCGATCAGATGCCAGCCGCGCGGGCGCAGCAGCAGCACGGCGGTCTTGTCGTTGAGGCGATATTGGCGACCATCCGGGTTATCGAAGGTGATCGTGCGGCGCACCGCGTCGTAGAGATTGATCTGCCCCTGGATCACGTTCTCCCAGGTGGGGGAGAGCGAATCCTCCAGGTCGGACATGAAGATCTTGGCCCCGGAATTGAGCGCATTGATCATCATCTTGCGCTCGACCGGCCCGGTGATCTCCACGCGGCGATCCATGAGATCGGCGGGGGTGGGCGCGACCTGCCACTTCCCATTGCGGACGGGCTTCGTCTCCGCCAGAAAATCGGGGCGCTCGCCGGCATCGAGCGCCTGCTGCCGCTCGTCGCGGCGCTTCAACAGCTTGTCGCGCGTCGGATTGAACTCGCGGTGCAGGCGCACCACGAAGGCCAATGCCTCCGGCGTCAGCACCTGTTCGACGGCGGGCGACTGCGCCCCGACGATTTCCACGCCCTGGATGCCACTCATCTGCCCATTCCTCCCTCTGCGCGGCCCTGCTTCGCGCGCCACGGTGCGAGCGCGGGCCGCTCATGTCCATACCGACCCAACCCGCACGCACTATACCATGCGTTGAGTTGGCAGCTTGACGGGGGGTCGAGAGTGAGGCGTCAGGGACGCGGGTCTGGGGCGGTATTCGCTGCGGCGTGGATCTCGCTGGTCGCCGCCCAGAGGGCGCGCAGCTCGGCGAGGGTGAGCTGGCCGGGTGCCGAGCCGCCTCCCGCCGTGAGCGCCGCGAAGGTGAGCGCCGACCCGGCACGGTGGCCGATCACGCGGGTGATCGCGCCGAGCGCCCCCATGCTCATCGCGGCCAGCGGCAGGGCGGCGGGATCGCTGGTCGCGGCGCGGCAGAGGGCGAGGAGGCGCACGGCATCGCCCGCCTCGCGCGGCATCAGCGCCAGCTTCGCGGCGTCGGCACCGGCCTCCGCCATCGCGGCGAGTCGCGCCAGCAATTCCTCGTCGGGCGGGGTGGCGGCGAAGTCGTGCGAGGAAAGGATGATCGGGACGTTGCGCCGTTTTCCCGCGTCGATCACGCGCTCGCGCAGGGCGGGCGCGGTCGCCAGTTCGAGATCGACAATCGCCGGGACGCCGCTCTCGATCGCGGCGAGGATCGTCGCCACGCGCGCCCCTTCGTCGCCCCCCTGCGCGCCGCCCTCAGCCGCCGCGCGATTGGTAAAGAGGATCGGGACGCCGTACTTGGCCAGGCGAGGTAGGAGCGCCGCGATCGCGGCGGGCGTGCGGTCGGTCAGGTGGTCGGCGCGGAGTTCGAGCGCGTCCGGCCTGTGCGGCGCGGCCTGCGCGGCGAGCGCGAGGGCGTCTGCCGCATCGGTGGCGACGAGCGGGACACAGACGACCGGGCGGTCACGCCCGAACCACTTCATGCCGACGCGGAAGCTGCGCGCCTGTGTGGCACTGCCGGCGTCCGTCGTGTCCTGCAAGAGGGCGACCGCGCGTACGACCTCGTCCGCGACCTGCGCCATGTCGAGACGGTCGGTGTGGATCGTCCAGTGCGCCTGGGCGTAGACCGGCTGGCGCGTTGCCTTCAATGCGGCGATCCGCCCGAGCGGGTCGGGGTCATCGAGGAGGGGGCGGACCTCGCGCGGCCCGGCGGCGCGCAACTGGTCGTGCAGTCGGTCGCGGAGGGTTTCCGGCAGCGCCTCCAGGGCGATCAGCCAGCCGGTCTCGCGCATGATCGCCAGATTGTGCGGGAGGGTCGGCACTCCCCCGCCGGTCGCGACGATCGCCGGTGCCCTCGCCGCCACCTCGCGCAAGACGCTCGTCTCGAGTGCGCGGAAGGCGTCCTCCCCCTCGCTGGCGAAGATGTCGGCGATCGGACGCCCGGCCCGCGCCACGATCAGCGCGTCGAGATCGCTGACCGGCAGGCCGAGGCGCGCGCCGACGAGGCGGGCGATCGTCGATTTCCCGGTGCCGCTGAAACCGATCAGGTAGATGATCCGCACGTCGCCCCTCTCCCGCGCCTTTCCGTAGCGTGGCCCGCTCGATCGGTGCACTCGCACGACCGCCCTAGTACCACAACGCCACTTCGCTACACGTCTTCGGGATCAATGGCCCCGCCGATGAGCAGCATACGCCGTATCGCTGCCCAATCCTCGTCGGTAGCGCCCCGTCGGCCAGGCTTCACCTGTTGCAGCGGCAATCCCTTTTCATCGGGCTTGTTCACGTTGGCCCCGGCGTCGATGCGTGCCCGGACAATCTCCAGCTTGCCGCCCGTCACGGCGTGGATCAGGGGCGTCGTCCTTGCCCAATCGCGATCGACATCCGTACCGGCGGCGATGAAGAGCCGGACAATCTCCAGCTCACCGCACTGGATCGCCATGATCAGCGGCATCCCGGTCGGATTCGCCCCCGCCGCGAGCAATTCGCGCGCCCAGGTTTCTTTGCCATCGGCGGCATGCACCAGCGCCGACCGCAAATCGTCGGCAGGCCATTGGTCATAGGGTATCTTCGGCGCGGGAATTCCTAACGAGCCGTGTATCGCCGGGTCGTACGGGATCTTCATCGCGCCAGAGGCTCCTACCGATCAAAGTGTCGTTGGGGTACTAGGGGTTGAACGCCTTGATGATCAGCTGGATCCCGGTAAGGACCAGCGCGACCGACAGGAAGCGGACGATCGCGCGCCCCTGCACCCGTTGCGAGATCGCCGCGCCGATCTGCGCGCCGACGATCACCCCCGCGCTCATCGCGAGCGCCGGGCCGAAGAGGACATCGCCCTTGATCAGGTGGGAGACCGTGCCGGAGAGGGCGGTGAAGACGAGGACGAAGGAGGAGGTCGCGGCGGCGAGGTGTGCCGGGAAGCCGAAGAGGAAGACCATCGCCGGGACCATGAAGATGCCGCCGCCGACGCCGAGGATGCTGGAGAGGAAGCCGATGCCGAAGCTGAAGATAATCCCGCTCCGCAGGTTGAAGGCATATTCGTAACGCTGACCGGTCGCGATCGTGATGGCGCGACGTACGAAGCCGGGGGGGAGCGGCTTGTTCGGATCGGCCAGCGCCTTCGCTTTCTTGGGGTCGGGGCGGAGGCTGAGGAAGAAGGCGACGATGATCAACAGCACGCCGAAGATGAGCTTGAATGCCGCCGAACCGAAGTAGCTCGCGACCAGGCCGCCGACGAACGCGCTCGGGACAGTGGCGAGCGCGAAGCGCCAGCCGGTCGCATAGTCGACCTTCTTCTGCCGGACGAAGGCGAGCGACGCGGAGATGCCGTTGCAGAGGACGACGAAGAGCGAGGTGCCGGACGCCTGCGTGGTGGTGAACTGCGAGCTGAAGAAGATCAGCAGGATCGGCACGATGATGAATCCGCCGCCCGCCCCCACGAGGGTGCCGTAGGTGCCGACGAAGAGGCCGATCAACAGGAACTCCACGATCTCCTGGCCCGGCATGATCCTCCTCGTTCTCGCTCGCACCGCGCCACCCGCGCATGGCCGACCGATTATACATGCCCCACCCTTTCACCGCGTCGCGCGCCCATTGTCGCGTCGCCCCGTTACTCGACAGCGCGGGGCGGCTTGGTATACTGCGGGTCGGGGGCCGAGCAGGCCCTCGCATCTCGCCCTACGGCGAATCGGTGGAGGAGACGACGATGTCAGGCTTGAAGTTCGGCTGGGTCACGCCGATGGTCGGCCCGCCGGAGAGCGATTTCGTGCCGCTGGCGATGTACCAGGAGGAGCACATCCTGCCGACCGCGCTGGATCACTTCGACTCCCTCTGGGCCTGCGATCACTTCTACGGCTTCCAGCGCCCGACCGACTCTTTCCTGGAAGGGTGGACCGCGCTGACCTGGCTCGCCGCCAAGTTTCCGAGGGTGGATGTCTGCCACCACGTCCTCGGGCTCGGCTACCGCAACCCGGCGCTGACCGCGAAGATGGCCGCGACCCTCCAGACGATGAGCGGCGGGCGCTTCATCCTGGGGATCGGGGCCGGCTGGCGCGAGGACGAGTACCGCTACTACGGCTACGACTTCCCGCGCGCGGCGGTGCGGATCGCGCAGCTGGATGAGGCGGTCCAGCTGATGCGGAAGATGTGGACCGAGGAGGCCGCGAGCTTCAGCGGCAAGTACTTCACGATCGAGACGGCGTACGCGCCACCGCTCCCGCAGCCGACCCCGCCGATCCTGATCGGCGGCAAGGGCGAGCAGTTGATGCTGCCGCTGATCGGGCGGCAGGCGGACATGTGGAATGTCAGCGAATCGGGCGGGCTGGACACCTACCGGCGGCGGCGCGACATCGTCCACCGCAGCGCCGAGGAGGCCGGACGCGACCCCGCCACGATCGTCCAGACCGTTACCTTCGAGGCACCGCTGCCACAGACGAGCGACGAGTCGCGGCAGTGGGTCGAGAAGCTCCAGGCGTGGGCGGCGGAGGGGGTCACCTACCCGGTGCTCGATTTCGGCCATGTTACGTCCACCGAGCCGGTCATGCGGTTCGTCGAAGAGGTGATGACGCCGCTTCGCTGAGTAGCATCGTTCGGCCCTGCCAGCGCGCGCTGGCAGGGCCGTTTTCCTTCCTGGCACCTGCTCCGAATCCGTCCCTTTCGTCCGCCTGTAGGTGGCTCGGGCCAACGCTGGCCCGCGGGTTTGTCACCGCCGTGCCGCGCCGGTACACTGCACTGGAACGATTGCGCTGACGTGGGGAGGGCGGCGAGTGGAACAGGGCTCCGGCCAACTCCGTATCGGACTGGTCGCCAACAATCCGAACTTTCCGGGCGCGTGGCAGGAGACGGTCGCGAAGATCGTCTTGGCCGACGAGCTCGGCTACGATGCGGTCTGGCTCGGCGAGACCTGGGGCTACGATCTCGTGACCCGGCTGACCGAGCTCGTCCTGGTGACGAAACGGATCACGATCGGCGCGGGGATCTTCAACGTCTTCTCGCGCACGCCGGGAACGCTCGCCTCGACGATCGCGACCCTCGACGAGCGTTCGGGCGGGCGTATCATCTGCGGCCTCGGCTCGTCCGGCGCGCAGGTGATCGAACACTGGCACGGGGTCCCGTTCGCCCGCCCGTTGCGCCGCCTCCGCGAATACACCGAGATCATCAACCTGATGATGCGCCGGGAGCCGTTGCGCTATCGGGGCGAAATCTTCACCCTGGAGCGCGGCTTCAAGCTCCAGGTCGCCCCCCTGCGCCCGCACGTCCCGATCTACATCGCGGCGATCACCCCCAGGAGCATCGATCAGACCGGCGAGATCGCCGACGGCCTCCTCTCCGTCTACTGGCCCGCGAGCCAGTTCCCGGCGTTGCGCGCGCAACTCGACGCGGGCGCGGCACGGGCGGGGCGCGCGCCGGGGAGCACGCGCATCGCCGCCTACATCACCACCGCCGCGATCGCCGACGAGGGGCAGCGGGCGGCGGCGCGCGGGGCGGCGCGCGATCCGCTGGCCTTCTACGTCGGGCGGATGGGCCGGTTCTACGCCGAGATGCTGTCGCGCCACGGCTACGCCGAGGAGGTCGCGGCGATCGGGGCGGGCTGGCGAGAGGGACCGGAGGCGGCCCGCGCGGCGGTCTCCGATCGCCTGCTCGATGACACGGCGATCGTCGGGACCCCCGCCGAGATCCGCGCGCGGCTCACCGCGTGGCATGCGCAGGGCCTGGACGAGGCGGCGATCAGCCTGCCGCCCGGCTCAGTGGCGGAAACCGAAGGAATCCTCCGGGCGATCATCGCCTGACCCGGCCCGGATGGTGGGCCGTGAGCGGTGTGGCTGGACGGCATCAGCTGTGCCATGTATCGCGGATACACCGCGCGAATGGAGTAGGAGACGGGTGAGCGGATCGCGGCCCGCCCGTTCGGGCGATGGCGATGTGGTCGTCTTCGGCGGCAGCGATGGCCTCTGGCTCTCGCTGGCGGCGCTGGCGATCCTCGCTGTGCCGCTGACCCTCTGGGTCGTGGTGGTCACCTGGCAGTCCGATGGCCCCGGCGCGATCGTCGGCCCGGTCGTGGTCGGTGGGCTGATCGCCCTCTTGCTCGGCTTCGGGGCGCGCTTCGCCTGGCGCGAGCGCCGCGAGGTCACGCTCGATGCCGTCGGGATCACGATCCGCGCCGGGGATGGACGCGAGCGCGCCCGAATTCCCTGGGGGGAGGTTGTGCGCTTCGAGGAGCGACGGTTGCCCACGCAGCCGCTCCGCCCGGCGATCATGATCCACCGCGTCGATGGCACGGCCCTCCTGATCGACCCGCAGCAGGTCCGCGACACCGGCGCACTCGTGCGCGAGGCGCGCCAGCGTCTGGCGCGTGCCGGTGGTCGGGGGTAGGTGGGGAGAGCCGATGCCGGGCGACGCGTAGCGAAAGCGCCGCCCATTCAGCGCAGCGAACAGCGGTGGCACCGTGCCGTGCGGCGAGGTCGGCGCTTTTGTCGACGCAAATCGGGTGATGCGCCGAGCGATGTCGGGATTTTCTATACCGAAGTAGCCCCGTCTTCCTTTGCCCTATCTATGCTATAAGACACGTTGTCGGTGCGGTGATAGGTGAGGGGGAGGCGTATGCAGCTGGGGTGTTGTATCGGTCCCGACCAGCTCCACGAGTTGGCCGCGGCGGGCGGCGAATACGCAGAGTTCACCGTCGCCGGGACGGTCATGGGTGGCGATGAGGCGGCGTTCGAGCGCTTGGTCGCGCAGGTCGCCGCCGCGCCGATCAAACCACGCGCCTATAACGTGTTGCTCCCCGGCGATTACACGGTCGTCGGGTCGGCGGTCGATCGGGTGCGTCTCGAAACGTACGTGCGGACCGCGTTCGCGCGGATCGCCCGCCTGAGCGGGGCGGGCGCGATCGTCGTGATCGGCAGCGGGCGGGCGCGCGCGATCCCGGACGGCTTCGACCGCGCGACCGCGCTCGATCAACTGGCGGAGTTCCTCGGCTGGGTCGGCGCGGCGGCGCGCGAGGCGGGGATCGTGATCGCGCTCGAACACCTGCGACGGGCGGAGAGCAATGTCTTCACGAGTCTCCGCGAGAGCGGCGACTTCATCCGCGCGCGCGAGTTGCGCGATGTGCGCCTGCTCGTCGATCTCTATCACCTGATGGAGGAGGGCGAGCCGCTGGCCGCGATCGACGACTACGCCGATCTGCTCGTCCACGCGCACGTCGCCGACAGCGAGCGGCGGCACCCCGGCACCGGCAGCTACCCGATCGCGGACTTCTTCGCGCGGCTGGAGGCCAATGGCTACGCCGGGCGCTGCTCGATCGAGTGCCGCTGGGAGAATTTTTCGGTCGAGATCGGCCCGGCGATGGCGGCGCTGCGCCACGCGGCGGCGCGCTAACGTTGGCGCTTGCGAGGCATGGACGATAGTCGCGACGGCTCATGGCGGAGCGCGGAGAGAAATAGTGTGGGGAGGACCGATGAAACTGGCGTTCAGCACCCTGGGCACGCCCGACTGGTCGCTCGATGAGGTGATCGCGGGCGCGCGGCGCTACGGCTACGATGGCGTCGAGTTGCGCCTGCTCGATGGGGAGATCATCACCCCGGCGCTGCCGCAGGGGGAGCGCACGCGCGTGCGCGAAGCCTTCGCCGCCGCCGGTCTGCCGATCTGCTGCCTGGATAGCTCCCTGCGCGTCGCGACCGGCGTCGCGCCGGAGGAGACGGCGCGCGAGATCCGCGAATTCCTGGCGCTGGCGTCGGAACTCGGCGCACCGATGATCCGGGTCTTCGGCGGCGATTGGCCGGAGGGCTGGTCCGAGGAGCGGGTCTTCGCTGCGGCGGCTGATCTGCTGAACGCCGTCGCCCCGGAGGCGGAGCGACTTGGCGTGGCGATCGTGCTGGAGACACACGACACCCTCGCCAGTGCGCACACGGTCGCAGAGATTTTGCGGCGCGTGCCGAGCCACGCGATCGGCACCCTTTGGGACACGCACCACCCGTACCGGATGGGCGAGGAGCCCGATCAGGTGATCGACGCGCTCGGCGACCGCATCCTCCACTTCCATGTCAAGGACGCGCGGCGCAACGACGCGGCGCGAACCGGCTGGGATCTCGTCCTGCTGGGCGAGGGGGAGGTACCCGTGCGCGACAGCCTGACGACCCTGCTGCGGCGTGGCTACATGGGGTGGGTGTCGATCGAGTGGGAGAAGAAGTGGCACCCCCAGATTGAGGAGCCGGAGATCGCGCTGCCGCAACATGCGAAGTTGCTGCGCGAGTGGGTTGGCGAGCAGGGTGCATAACGGTCGCGCGGCGCGATCCGTTGCGAGCGCGCACGAATAGAGGATGAGGAGTTGTGGCGATGAGTAGCACGGAGCGCACCTACGGGATCGGCATCGTCGGGTGCGGCGTGATCGCACCCTTTCACGCGCGGAGCGCGCAATCGCTCCCCAACGCGACCCTGCGCGCGGTGATGGACATCGTGCCGGAGGCGGCGCAGAAGCGGGCCGAGGAGTTCGGTGTGGAGGCATACACCGACCTTGATGCCATGCTGGCCCGACCCGACATCGACATCATCTGCGTCTGCGTGCCGAGTGGGCTGCACGCGGAGATCGGGATCCGGGCGGCGCAGGCGCGGAAGCATGTACTGGTCGAGAAGCCGATCGACATCACCCTGGAGGCCGCCGACCGCCTGATCGACGCCTGCCACGAGTATAATGTCAAGCTCGGGGTGATCTCACAGCATCGTTTCGGCGCGGGCATGGTGCAGCTGCGCGAGGCGCTCGACGCCGGGCGCTTCGGCAAGCTGATCCTCGGCGACGCGATCATCAAGTGGTATCGCACCCAGGGGTACTACGATAGCGGTGACTGGCGCGGCACCTGGGCGCTCGACGGGGGCGGCGCGCTGATGAATCAGGGGGTCCACTACGTCGATCAGTTGCAGTGGACGATGGGGCCGGTTAAGAGCATCTACGCCAAGGCCGCCACCGCCGCCCATACCATCGAGGTCGAGGACATTGTGCTCGCTATCCTGACCTTCGAGAACGGCGCGATCGGCACGATCGAGGCGAGCACCGCCGTCTATCCGGGCCTGCCGGAGCGGTTGGAGATCACCGGCACCGAGGGGACCGCCGTGATCGAGGCGGGCAGGGTCAAGATCTGGGAGTTCAAGGACGAAAAGGGCGAGGCCAATCCCTACGGGACCAAGGTGAAGGCCGAGGAGGCCCCGGCGGCGACCGGTTCCGCCGATCCCGCCGCGATCCCGAGCGCGGGACACCGCACGCAACTCGCCAATCTGATCGCCTCCATCGAGGGGGACGCCACCCCGGCGATCACCGGCGAGGACGCCCGCCGCCCGCTGGAGATCATCCTGGCGATCTACGAGTCGGCGCGGACGGGGCGCGAGGTGACGCTGCCGCTCGGCGGCTGAGCGCGCTTCGCCAGAGTAAGGGGATGATGGGCGGGTGACGAAGATGAAGCGCCGCCCGCTCCTTCCCCGCACGACTGCGGCTCCCCGCCCTGGGGCCGCACACCAAGCGCTACATCGGCGTCTCACCCCTCGCCGTATGCTTCGATCCCAGCGTCTTCCCCGGCTTCAACTGCCGCAAGATGGAGGTGCCGAACACAGGCGTATGTTTCGGGTGAGTCGTGATCCTTCGGGCGGCGAAGAAGGCTGACTTCAAAGGGCTGGTCGGACTGTGCGGCGATTGTTCGGCGCTACCCCTCATCCGCGACTGTTATACTCACCCCATGAATCACGAACGGGTGATCGTGCCGATCGTGTTGGTGCGCGGGATAGGGGACGTTGGCTCGGCGGTCGCGCATCACCTCTTCCGCGCGAGCTATGCGGTGGCGATCCATGACGATACCATGCCGACCACGCCCCGGCGCACGATGGCCTTCACGGATGCCGTCTTTGATGGTCGCGCCTTCCTCGATGGTGTGACGGCACGACGGGTTGATACCCTACCCCAGGCGAGATCGCTTCTCATTGATCGTGAGGTGATCCCGGTACTGGTCGGTGATTTCGCCGCCACGCTGGCGGCGCTCGGTCCCGCCATCCTGGTTGACGCGCGGATGCGAAAACGCGCGCAACCGGAGCCGCAACGTGGCCTCGCGCCCCTCGTGATCGGCCTCGGCCCGAACTTCGTCGCGGGCGGCAATGTCAACCTAGCGATCGAGACGTCTTGGGAGGCGCTAGGCGCGATCATCCGGCACGGTTCGACGCTGCCCCTCGCGGGCGAGCCGCGCCCGCTCGGCGGGCATCGCCGCGACCGTTTCATCTACGCGCCGCACGCCGGTACCTTTCGCACCGCCCGCCGGATAGGCGAGTCGGTAGAGGAGGGCGAAGAGGTGGCCCATCTCGACGCCACCCCGCTGCTGGCACCACTGGGCGGGACGCTGCGCGGCCTGACCCATGACGGTGTGCCGGTGGCGGAGGGTACCAAGATCATCGAGGTCGATCCACGCGGCGGCTCGGTCGTGTCGGGTATCGGAGAGCGACCGAGGCGTATCGCCGCCGGGGTGCTCGCGGCCCTGGCCGGATCTTCGTTCTCGTGACGCAAACCCTCCTGCTCGCCGGGCTGCTCTTCGTGACAGCGATCCTCTACACGGCGGTCGGGCATGGCGGCGCATCGGGCTATCTGGCGGTGATGGCGCTCGTCGGTCTCACCCCCGCCGCGATGAAGCCTACCGCCCTCGTCCTCAATATCCTGGTTGCCACCGTCGCCACCCTGCGCTACGCACGGGCTCGGGCCTTCTCCTGGCCCGCCCTCTGGCCTTTCCTCCTCGGCTCGGTGCCGCTTGCCTTCTTAGGTGGGGCGGTGCATCTGCCGGGGTCGCTCTACCGCCCGGTGGTTGGTGCGATCCTCCTCATCGCCTCGGCGCGTCTTCTCTGGCCCGGCAAGCGGGCGGTAGATACGCTGCCAGCTCCGCGCATGCCGACGCCGCCCGCCGTTGCGGCGGGGGCGGGGATCGGCTTTCTGTCCGGCTTGACCGGCACCGGGGGCGGTATATTCTTGAGTCCGCTCCTCCTCTTCACCCGCTGGCTCGATACGCGCCAGACCGCCGGGGTGTCGGCGGCGTTCATCCTCGTCAACTCGATCGCCGGACTGGCGGGCAACTTCACCAGCGTGCGGAGCCTGCCCGCTGCATTGCCACTCTGGGCGGTCGCGGCGGCGGTCGGTGGTTTCATCGGCGCGGAATTGGGGAGCCGCAAGCTGGGCAACACGGCCTTGCAGCGGGTGTTGGGGGCGGTGATGATCATCGCGGCGGTCAAACTGCTCCTGACTCAATAGTGAGAGCGGGTGTAGACGCTGTCGAGCCTGTAGGGGTAGTGCGGTACAGAGACGGTGGCAAGTGGGGATTAACTTTCCAGGGCGAGCACTGTATCAGCGCCATTGGGCGCAGGGCCAGATGGTTATGATGCTTGCTTCGGCTTGGCCGTCGGCGTCAGGGGGATGTCAAAGTCGGGCGGGGAGTGCGCCAAGGAGGGTGAGGGCGCGCGTGGCATAGGCCCCGTAGTGGCGCAAGGCGGCGGCGATGTTGGTCCAGCCGCGCACGCGCAGCAGGCT
>JAABUN010002940.1_pt1 | contig 28094 bp, 25 predicted proteins | sample 5559311 | NCBI WGS metagenome assembly JAABUN01 (sample SAMN10711877, study PRJNA513370) | rock metagenome | isolation source: Antarctica rocks | place: Antarctica: Victoria Land, Siegfried Peak sud
TACTTGATGATTTGACGCATTTTGCGTTCGCTAATTTTCGACCGCCGATAATAGCGGTTTAGTTGCTGCATTTCAGTAGCTTACCACTTCCAAATAAGCAGTTTGCTACACTAGAGCCTTAATTTTTATGGCAAAAAAGAAAAGTAAATTTCTGAGCGGCAAGCGCATTGACCCGACACCGATTGACAAAAATACGACGCTCGCGGATTTAGTTGACGAATCTTTTATAGCTTATAACGCCGCGCGGATTCGTGAAGCGTGTCGGCTCTTTACCAACAAAATGCTTGAAGAGGATGTAACAATCGGCGTTACTTTGACCGGCGCTTTAACACCCGCCGGTCTCGGAATCTCTGCAATAATTCCGCTTATAAAAGCCGGTTTTATTGATTGGATTATCTCGACGGGAGCGAATCTTTATCACGACACGCATTTCGGCATCGGTTTGAGCCTGCATCAAGGCGACGCGAAAATGGACGACCGCATTTTGCGAGAAGAAGAAGTCGTCAGGATTTACGACATCTTTTTCGATTATTCGGTTCTGCTCGACACGGACGAATTTTTCCGCCGTGTCATGGAAGGCGAAGAATTCCAAAAAACAATGTCGAGCGCTGAATTCCATTATCTGTGCGGCAAATATGTTTTAGAACGCAGCAGAAAACTCGGACTTGAAAATAAATCTCTTTTGGCGGTTGCTTACGAATACGGCGTTCCGATTTATACTTCGTCGCCAGGTGATTCGTCAATCGGAATGAACATTGCCGCGAAAGAATTGCAGGGAAGTAAATTAGTTTTGAATCCTAATTTGGACGTGAATGAAACCGCTTCAATCGTTCTCGCGGCAAAACGCGGCGTGATTCACACGGGCAAACAATCGAAAAAAGGCGGCAAATCCGCAATATTTATTTTAGGCGGCGGAAGCCCGAAAAACTTCGCGTTGCAAACCGAGCCTCAAATACAGGAAGTTCTGGGAATTGACGAAAAAGGACACGATTATTTTTTACAAGTCACGGACGCTCGCTCCGACACCGGCGGACTTTCGGGCGCAACTCCGGGCGAAGCGGTAAGCTGGGGCAAAATTGACCCCGACCAATTACCTGACGCCGTTGTCGCTTACGTTGATTCGACCGTCGCGCTGCCGATTATCACGGCTTACGCACTGGCGCGACACAAACTGCGCGAGCCGAAAAGACTTTACGACCGCCGCGAAGAATTTATGCAACTGCTCAAGAAGGAATACGAAAAATCAACCAGAAGATGAATTTGCATCGCAGAGGCACAGAGAACACGGAGATTTTTACAATGATGAGTGCGGAAAGATAAAAAATGATTTTTGTATTTTAATTCATTGTTCATCAATTCGTATTCATAATTTCTTCCTTCCGTCCCTGCGGTAAATAAACTTTATGAAACTAATTGCCGAGTTAAACGACAAAAAGCAAGAAATCGTCCTAAAACAGGCGGGCGAAAACGTTTCCGCCGAAATTGACGGGCGCGTTTATGAACTCGAAGCACAGGAAGTCGAGCCGAATGTTTATCTGTTAAAACACGAAAATAAAATTTACCAGGTTTTTGTTTCGCCAAACAAAACCACAAATGAAACGTTTCAGGTCAGCGTCGGGGAAAAAGATTTAGAGATAAAATTAACCGACCCGAAACGGATGAGGCATTCGGTGAGCGCGGGCGAAAACGAAGGCGGCGCGGCGGAAATAAAGACGGCGATGCCCGGCAAAGTCGTGCGCGTTTTGGTCGAACAGGGCGCGGAAATCAAACAGGGTGACGGCGTATTAATCGTCGAAGCGATGAAGATGCAGAACGAAATGAAAGCGCCGAAAGACGGAATTGTGAAGGAAATTCGTGCAGCGGAAGGTGAAACCGTCAGCGCGGGCGATATTTTAGCGATAATTGAGTAACGCTTAAAAACCGTTTGTCCGAAAAGAGAAATAATAGCGGTTAAGCCGCTCGGCGCGCAGATGGTTTCAATTGTAACTGGCAAAAATCATTCGCCGGAAGAATTAATCAAACACGAACACGATATTTTGTTGGAAGATTTGATTGATACAAAAAAAGTATTGCACATTTTAAATCAACTTGGATTACGTTCGGTGAAAACCGCGCTCGATGTCCTTAATTGTCAAACGCAAAATCACGGGGCGACCGTGCGGGCAAGTCGTTGGCGAAGATGTGGTTAATAATTTGTCAATCAACCATTGCATTTTCTCGGGCGTCAATTTCATATTGACTTTGACGGCGGCTTTACAGGCGAGAGATGCGGCAATCGAGTCACGTAGAGTGGCTTTCGCGCCGCCGCGTTTTTCGCGTTCGACGGTATCTAAAATTTCGGCTAAAAGATTTCTGGCTTCTGCCGGCGGCAAATCCGTCGGAACAGCTTTTATTGCAATTGTTCTGCCGGAAAGCCGCATCAAGCCGAAACCGTAGTTTTCAAGCTCGGTTTCAATTTCAGCAAAAGCGGCGGCTTGCGCGGGTGTCAAATCGAAAGTTTCAGGAAGCAGCAGATTTTGCGATTGGATCGCGCGTTCGGTTTCCTTGCGGCGAAATTTGTCGAACAGAATCCGTTCGTGCGCGACGTGCTGGTCAATCAGAAGCATTCCTTCGTCGTCAACCGCAATGATATAACTTTCATGAAGCTGCCCGATTGGACGAATTTTTGCGGAAGATAAATTTTCAACTTCGATTGATTTAGGAATTTTCTCGCCTGAATTAACCGGCGGCAAAATGGCATTAGCTGTTGAGCGGTTTGCAGACGTCGAATCGTGTTCGATTTCGTTTTTGATTCTCGGCGTTTGATTTTGCTCGTTTGAATTTTGAGATTTTATTTCCGCGATTTGCTCGAATTCGTCCGAGAAAACAGGAATTTCAAAATCGGACGTCTTATTTGCCGATTCGGTTTTTTGCGCGTTCGATTCCTGCTCGTCTGCTTTTTGAAAAATTGGATTTTCGCTCGTATTCTGCGCCTTGAAATTTTCTATTGGCGCCTCCAGATTTTCCGCAGATATTGCGGGAGCAAATTCTATTTTTGATTGAAAACCTGCGTTTGCTTCGGGCAAAATTCCGTTGAAGCTCGATTCTTCAGCCTTTAACGTCGGCGCGTTTTGAACATCGGGCATTGCCGGACTCTGCGCTTTCGCGTCAACTACAATTCCTGCATTTGCCAGCGATTGGCGAATCGCCTCGCTGATAACTTCTTTAACGGCTTCGCTTCGGCGAAAGCGAACTTCGGTTTTCGCCGGATGAACATTAACGTCGATTTCTTCGACCGGAATATCTACAAACAAAAAGGCGACCGGATAGACGCCGTGAGGCAAAACCGAGCGAAAGCCTTCGAGCAGACCGCCGGCGATGATTTTGTCGCGCACGAAACGTCCGTTGATAAAAAAATATTGCCCGTCACGCGTTGTTCGTCTTTCTCTGGGCGCGGATATGAAACCGTTAACTTTGGCGACGAATTCGCGTCCGCCGCCAACGGGAATAAGGCTTTCAATCAAATTCGCGCCGAAAATCTGATAAGCTCTCTCGCGCAAATCTCTGGCAGGCGAAACGCGCAAAACCTCGCGTCCGTTGTTGGTCAAGACAAATGAAACTTCCGGGTTTGCCAAGGCATAATGCGTAACGATGTTTGTTAAATGATAATTTTCCGTCGCTTCCGAGCGCATAAATTTGCGGCGCGCAGGCGTGTTGAAAAACAAATCGCGGACGGAAATCGTCGTTCCCGCAGTTCGCGCCATATCCTTCACGTCGCGCAGCTTTCCGCCTTCGATATAAACGCTGGTTGCCGCCGTGTCTTCTTCGGTTTTGGTAATCAATTCAACTTTTGCAACAGAAGCAATCGAGGCGAGTGCTTCGCCGCGAAAACCGAGCGTCTGAATCCGGCTTAAATCTTCGAGCGTCTTTATTTTCGATGTCGCGTGGCGTTCAAATGCTAAAACGGCGTCATCGCGCGCCATTCCTTCGCCGTCGTCTACAGCGCGCATCAAACGTCGTCCGCCGAGTTCGATGTCAATTTGAATGCGGCGCGCGCCTGCGTCCAGAGAGTTTTCAACCAACTCTTTAACTACTGAAGCCGGACGCTCGACGACTTCGCCTGCCGCGATTTGATTTGCCAGATTGTCGGATAAAATTTTGATTTTATTCATTTGGTATTTTTGAATTTATTTTAAGTTAATTTTTACCGTCTTGTAAATTTTTCGCCATTAAATCAAAATTGCGCGCACAATCATTTCTCATTGCTTTGTATAGAAAAAGCGACAAATTTCACAAGCTATCTTTGCGAAATTTCGAACGAATATGATATTCTTTTTCTTTTGTTATCATACCTTTTTTGTTATCTATTACGAGGAGCAATATTAAAAAATGGATACTAGCGGAAACGGACAAATCGGGCAAATCGTCCAGATTATCGGTCCGGTTATCGACGTAGAATTTTCAAGCGATTATCTGCCGCCGATTTATCAGGCGCTGCGCGTTACAAGCGACGGTTTTGACTCGGAAACGAAGATTGACGTTGTCGCCGAAGTCCAGCAGCATTTGGGCGAAGGTCGCGTGCGCGCCGTTTCGATGCTGCCGACCGACGGAATGGTGCGCGGAATGAAGGTTATTGATACGGGCGGTCCGATTACCGTTCCGGTGGGCGAAGCGACTCTCGGAAGAGTAATGAACGTCATCGGCGAGCCGGTTGACGAACTCGGCGAAGTCAAAACCGAAACACGCGCTTCGATTCATCGCCACGCGCCTTCTTTTGACGAACAGGCGACGGAACTCGAAATGTTTGAAACGGGAATTAAAGTTATCGACCTTATTCAACCGTTCAAACGCGGCGGAAAAATCGGTCTGTTCGGCGGTGCGGGCGTCGGCAAAACAGTTTTGATTATGGAACTGATTAACAACATTGCCAAAGCGCGTGAAGGTTATTCGGTTTTCGCGGGAGTCGGCGAACGAACGCGCGAAGGCAACGATTTATTGCGCGAAATGGTTGAATCCGAAGTTATCACCTACGGCAAGGAATTCAACGACAATATGGAAGAAACAGGCGCGTTTGATTTGACCAAAGTTGACAAGAATGCAATCAAAGGTTCAAAAGTAGCATTAGTTTACGGACAAATGACCGAGCCTCCGGGAGCGCGGCTTCGCGTCGCGTTGTCTGGTTTGACGGTTGCCGAATACTTCCGCGACCAAGGAAACGACGTGCTATTTTTCGTTGACAACATTTTTAGATTTACGCAAGCCGGTTCGGAAGTGTCCGCGCTTTTGGGGCGAATGCCATCGGCGGTTGGTTATCAGCCGAATCTGGCGACGGAAATGGGCGAGATGCAGGAGCGTATTACTTCGACAAAAACCGGAGCTATCACTTCGATTCAAGCCGTGTATGTTCCGGCAGATGATTACACTGATCCCGCGCCTGCAACCACCTTCGCCCACCTCGACGCTGTTACCGCGCTCTCGCGTCAAATCGTCGAACTCGGAATTTATCCGGCGGTTGACCCGCTTGCGTCGAATTCCACGCTTTTGAGTCCCGCGATTGTCGGTGAAGAACATTACAATACGGCGCAGGACGTAAAACGTATTCTACAGCGCTACAAAGATTTGCAGGATATTATCGCAATTCTCGGCTTAGATGAATTGAGCGAAGAAGACAAATTAACTGTCGCTCGTGCCAGAAAAGTCCAACGCTTTTTCTCGCAGCCCTTCTTCGTCGGCGAACAATTCACTGGTATTCCGGGCAAATACGTCAAGACGGAAGAAACCATCAAAGGCTTCCGCGAAATTATTGACGGCAAATGCGACGATATGCCCGAACAAGCGTTTTATATGGTCGGCACAATTGAAGAAGCGCGTGAAAAAGCGCAGAAAATGGCGGCTACTGCTTAACATTGAACATTCATCATTTTTCACATATCAACCAATAAATGACAAATGATGAATGGTTAAATGATGAATGATAAATGATATGTTGAATTTGGAAATTGTAACGCCCGAAAAAAAGGTTTTGAGCGACGCCGTTGATATTGTTACCGTGCCGACGACAAGCGGCGAAATTGGGATTTTAACTAACCATGCGCCGCTTATTTCTTCGCTAAAATCAGGCGTTTTGTCTTATACGAAAGGCGGCACCACGGAAAAAATGGTTGTCGGCGGCGGCTTTGTCGAAGTCAGCGCAAACAACGTCTCGGTACTTGCAGACACGGCGGAGACATCCGGCGAGATAGACATCGAAGCAGCAAGAATCGAACGTGAAACCGCCGAAAAAAATCTCGGTGCTTGGAAAGGTACCGAAGAAGAATTTGAAATCGAAAAAGATAAATTGGAACGTGCGCAAGCGCGCTTGCAGCTTGTTTCCGGCAAGTAGAGTTTTAGTCAATTACGAATTACGAATTAGATAAACATTTACTTTATTCGTAATTCGTAATTTTAAAAGCGCATATTTTTATTCTGAAACTTCTTTAATCAGTTCCGCCGTGTCGCCTTTTGAAGCGTTCTGAGCAACATCGGCTTGCGCGACGATGCCGCAACAGGCGCCACTTTCGTCAACAACCGCCACGCGCCGAACTTGTTTGTCTTCCATTAAATTAAAGCAATCCTCTGCTTTTGAATTTTCCCGAACGGTGAAAATTTTCGATGTCATCGCATCTTTTGCCGACAATTCCAACGGATTCCGCCCTTCGGCAACTGTCCGAATCGTAATATCACGGTCGGTAATAATTCCAATCGGTTTTTTTTGACTTTGATTTTCAACCACCGGAATCGCGCCGCAATCATTATCAACCATCATTTTGGCAACTTCCTGCAAAGAACTATCAGACGTGCAGCACGCCGGATTTCTCGTCATAATTTCTCTGACTTTCATTTTTATTCCTCCTGAACTTAAAAAAATTGTTTTTGAAAAGAGTTTGTATCTTTTCCAAACATAAACCGCTCGGTTTTTGCTTTTGACCAAGCCGAGTGCAAGAATTATACCAACCTGCAAAGTTTTAGATTATAATTCGATTTATGAAATCAGTAGTTTTGTCATTTTTAACTGCATTGTTTATTTTCAATTTTCCGGCGAGCGCGCAGCAAATTAGTTGGCTGAAAGATTTTAAAGAAGCCGGCAGAATCGCCGTAGAAAGCGGCAAGCCGATGCTTATTGATTTTACGGCAACCTGGTGCAAGCCGTGTCGTGAAATGGAAAAGGATTTTTGGACACGCGCCGATGTCATCGAAATTTCAAAAGATTTTGTTTGCGTCAAAGCCGATTTGAACGAAAACCCGAAACTAGCCGACAGATACGGCGTCGAATCGCTTCCCAATATGATTATGACCGATTCGTGGGGTTTCGGGCTGGATTTTCACCGCGGCTTCGGACTGAATGCCAAAGAGGAAATCATTGAAAAACTTCGCGGCGTGCCGAAGGACTTCAGCGAAATTAAAGAAGCCGAAAAAGTTCTCGTATCAAATAAAAACAATCTCAAAGCATTATCGAAAATCGCCGATTTTTACCAGTCAAGAAAACTTTATTATTTAAGCAGCGAATTTTACAATCGCATTTTGAAATTGGAAAAAATTCCCACGCGGCGCGAAATTTTAATGCTGAATCTCGGCTCTAATTACCTGAACATCGGTTGGAACGAGGAAGCGAGAAATATCTTTAAAAGATTCAAAAAAGAATTTCCAAACAGCCCGCAGATAGAAAAAGTAAATCGTGATTTGGCAAATTTATAATTGTGAAGGAAAATTGAAAAAGTTTTATAAACAAAAGAAAAGCCCGACAATGGTAATTTTTGTCGGGCTTTTCTTTTGTTAAACTTCGACAGGAAGAATTTTTTAATAAATTTCTTCTATCGCTTTTGTTTCTTCCTTATCGTCATAAGCATTGTGCAGATGAACCGGCTCGGTCTTAACTTTTCGCAATCTTAAATTCAAAATTTCGACAAGTACTGAAAATGCCATTGCAAAATAAATATAGCCTTTCGGAATATGCTGGTCGAAACCTTCGGCAATCAGCGTTACGCCGATAAGGAGCAAAAAGGAAAGCGCAAGCATTTTCACCGTCGGATGTTTTTGGACAAACGCGCCGATTGATGCGGCAAACGCCATCATAAACAAAATCGAGACAACGACCGCCGCAATCATAATCTCGATTCGGTCAACCATTCCAACCGCTGTAATTACCGAATCGAGCGAAAATACAATGTCGAGCAGGGCAATTTGCACAAGAACGCCAACGAAAGAAGCATAAACTTTTGCCGATTTATGACCTTTTTCACCTTCGAGCGAACCATGAATTTCGTGCGTGCTTTTTCCGATAAGAAACAATCCGCCGATGAGCAAAACAAGGTCGCGTCCTGAAATTTCCTGTCCTAAAACGGTAAAAATCGGCGCGGTTAAACCAATCACCCATGTGAGCGAAAATAGAAGAATGACACGCATTATTAGTGCCAATCCAAGCCCGATATAACGCGCACGCGATCGCTGTTCCGCCGGCAGTTTGCCAGCAAGAATCGAAATAAAAACGATGTTATCAATGCCGAGAACGAGTTCTAAAACGGTTAGAGTCGCAAACGCAATCCAAACCGAAGGGTCAGACAGCCATTCCATTTTTTATAAAATTCTCACTCCGATTAAACTAAAATTGAAAAACCCTTGCTCATCCAAACTATCTTACAAGCGGACTATTTTCATCTGCGATAAACAATTTTCCCGCCGACAAGCGTGGCAACCGCCGCGCCGGTAAATTTCCAATCGTCAAACGGCGAATTCTTTGATTTCGATTTTGAGTCGGCATTTTTGTAAGTCAAATCTAAATTCGGGTCGAGAATGGTAACGTCGGCGATTGAACCGACTTTTAATGTTCCGCGATTTTTTAATCTAAAAATTTTCGCCGGATTTGTTGAAAATAATTCGACAAGCCGTGCCAAATCAATAATTCCGGTGTGAATCAACCGTTCAAAGGCTAAACCGACAGCCGTTTCAAGTCCCGTGATTCCAAACGGCGCGCTGTCGTATTCGAGCGCTTTTTCGTCAGCGTGATGCGGCGCGTGGTCGGTTGCGATTGCATCAATCGTGCCGTCTTTGATAGCTTCGAGAATCGCTTCCAGATGTTCTTCGCTCCGCAGAGGCGGCGACATTTTCGTATTCGTATCGTAACCTTCGACCGATTTGTCGGTTAATGTGAAATGGTGCGGCGCGACCTCGCACGTTACGTTAATTCCTTCGTTTTTTGCACGGCGAACAATTTCAATCGCGCCTTTTGTCGAGATATGAGCAATGTGAACGTGCGCGCCGGTTTCCTTCGCCAGCAAAACGTCGCGCGCTGCGTCAATTTCTTCGGCAAGCGCGGGCATTCCTTTCAAACCCAAAAGCAAAGATAATTTTCCTTCGTGCATCACGCCGCCCGAAGATAAAGATTTGTCTTCGCAATGGTCAACCACCGGCAAATCAAAATCCTTCGCATATTCCATCGCGCGCCGCATCATTCCCGCATTCGGAACGGGTCGCCCGTCGTCAGAGACGGCAACCGCGCCCGCCGCTTTCATCTCGCCCATTTCGGCTAACTCCGTTCCGTCCGAAGATTTCGTAATTGCGCCGACGGGGAAAACATTTGCCAAACCCGCGTGTTCCGCTTGCTCAATCATATAGCGTGTGATTGCAGCGTTATCATTAACAGGCGAAGTATTCGGCATCGGACAAACGGATGTGAAACCGCCCGCAATCGCCGAGGCGCAGCCCGACCGAATAGTTTCTTTGTGTTCTTGTCCGGGTTCTCGCAGGTGTACGTGAAGGTCAATAAAACCGGGCGCGACAATCAAACCGGTAGCGTCAAAAACTTCCGCGTCTTTCGGCGCAGTTTCATTTTGACCGAGCCAGGCGGCGACTTTTCCGTCTTCGATTAAAAGATTCTTTCCGCTGTTTTGTCCGCTCGTCGGGTCAATCAAATGACCGTTAGCGATTAAAAGTTTCATTACTATTTAGTTATCATCTTCAAAAATTCCGACATTGAAAATATCTTCAGTTGTGCCGATACCACTAAGTTTTTTTGCAGCGACTAAATGATTTGGAACGTGAGCCAAAAACTTGTAGATAAACAATTCAATTTCTTCGTTACTAATTATTTCAATCCCTGAATAAGTTTTATACATCTCTTCTAAATTAGAAATCCAATCTGTTAAGTGGAAGGCAATTTCCTATGATTTCTCTTTGCCTAATCCATAAAAAATAATTTCTAGCCTTTCACGAATTACACTCTCTTTGTTGATAATCATACATAAATTATTTGCTATTTGGAGTTCCGCCCGTCGCCAAATACAAAACCGCCATTCGCACGGCGACGCCGTATTTTACCTGGTCAAGAATTAGAGAGCGCGAACTGTCCGCCACGTCTGAAGCGATTTCGATGCCGCGATTCATCGGTCCCGGATGCAGAACAATCGCGTCGGTTTTTGCCAGATCGAGGCGCTCCTGCGTTAAGCCGTAATGGATGGCGTATTCGCGCAAAGTCGGGAAATAAGCGGAGTTTTGTCTTTCTCTCTGAATTCGTAAAATCATCACAACGTCCGCGCCTTCGATTGCTTCTTCGACATTTTTTGCAACGGATAAATTTTTTTCGACAAGATACTCGAAATTCGTCGGCACAAGCGGTTTTGGTCCGGCGACGCGAACGGACGCGCCGAGTTTCGTAAGAAGATGAATGTTTGAACGCGCCACGCGAGAATGCAAAATATCGCCGACGATTGCGACTTGCAGATTTTTTATTTTCTTTTTATGTTCACGGATTGTCATCGCGTCAAGCAGTGCTTGTGTCGGATGTTCGTTTGCGCCGTCGCCTGCGTTGACGATTGCCGCGCGGCTGACTTTGGCGAGTTGGTGCGGAACGCCCGCGCTCGAATGGCGGACGACAATACAATCGGGCGACATCGCGTCGAGATTTAAGGCAGTATCAATCAAAGTTTCGCCTTTTGTAACCGCTGAAGAAGAAACACTGATGTTGACTGCATCGGCGGAAAGACGTTTGGCAGCGAGTTCAAACGATGTGCGCGTTCGCGTGGAAGCCTCAAAAAAGAGATTTATAACGGTTTTGCCGCGCAGGGTCGGAACTTTTTTTATCTCGCGCTGGTTTATCTCGCGGAAATTTTCCGCCGTGTCGAGTATACCGACAATTTCTTCGGCAGAAAGATTGCGGATTCCGAGTAAATCTCTGCGGCGAAACGGTTTGTCCATTTTTGATAATAAAAAAGCAAGGGATTTAACCTTGCTCTGTAAAAACTACTTTCCAATAGAAATCAAAGTTTGCTCGACAATCGGCGGAACTTGAAGCGGGCAAAACATTTCCGAGTCGAAGAGATAATCTTCGCCGTCTTCGTCCACGACGCGCAAGCCGCCGATTTTTTCGGCTTCTTCGTCGGGAATCGTTCGGTAAAGTTTACCGATTTCGAGCGAAGCCAGATAGCCTTCATTATTCAGACAAACGACAAATTGAGCGGTTTCTTTGTTCATAAATTTCAATCTAAAAAGGGAAATTTAATTTTAATATCTTTCTTATCAATGCCGTGCGCTTCATACCAGTGAATTTCAGCAATGCGAAAACTGCCGTCTGTCAATTTAACAGTTGCAATACCCTTTTTCTTTCGCCAACGTCCTTTGCCATATCTTTTATTCAATAAAGCCGGAACTCGAATCGAATGCCCGACGGCAATAGTTTCAGTTTGCGTAATTTCGCCCGCGATTTCAAATTTCATCAAACATATTATTCCGTCGGACGTTCAAAAATCCCGACCGCTTCCACATCGTCAAACTCTTTGAGCATAACTTTGATGATTTCCGCTTTCTTTGTCGGAACTACTTTACCGATGAAATCCGCTTGAATCGGCAGTTCGCGGTGTTCGCGTCCGCGGTCGACGAGAACTGCAAGCTGGACTCGTTTCGGGCGTCCGAAGTCCATTAACTGGTCAAGCGCAGCGCGAATCGTGCGTCCTGTATAAAGCACGTCGTCAATCAAAATTATGTTTTTGTCTTCGATGTCTGTGTCGAGTTCTGTGCGGTTGACGATCGGATTTGCGCCGACAGTTGATAAATCGTCTCGGTAAAGCGTGATATCGATAATGCCGAACACGGGGCGCACGCCTTCGAGTTCTTCGATTTTATCCCGTAATCGTTCGGCAATCGGCACGCCGCGCCTGCGAATTCCGACCAGATACAAATTTTTTGCGCCTTGATTTTCTTCGACAATCTCCGACGCCAGGCGAGACAAAGCGCGCTTTATACGCGCGCCGTCCATTATTCTCGATTTTTCAACTAATTTAATTTCGTCAGCCATATCGTTGGGCAAATCGTAACAAAGAGCAGTTCAAAGTTCAAAGCATCTTTTACATTTATCATTTATCATTTATCATTTATCGGTTTTTCAGATGTCGAAATTATACAGAAATTTAATTCGTCCGATTCTTTTCAAAACGTCGCCGGAGGCGGCGCACGAATTTGGAATCGAATCGTTAGGATTTGCGCTTAAATCAAAAGCAGCGCAGGATTTTTTTCGGCAAAAATTTGCTTGCCAGGAGTTCGCTGAATTAAAACGCTTCGGCTTGACGTTCAAAAATCCACTCGGCGTCGCCGCCGGATTTGATAAAAACGGCAAAGTCGTTAATCAATTAGCTGCGCTCGGTTTCGGATTTGTCGAAGTCGGAACTGTAACTTTCAACCCGCAAAAGGGAAACGAAAAACCGCGCCTTTTCAGGTTGCACGAAGACAAAGCATTGATAAATCGGCTCGGGTTCAACAATGAAGGAACTGCAAAAGTTGTCGGCAGATTGAAAAAAGCGAATCCAAACTGTGTTCTCGGCGTAAACATCGGCAAAAATAAAGACGTTTCGATTGATGACGCCATCGAAAATTATTTGCAAAGTTTCGATTTGGCATTTGCAATCGCCGATTATATTGCCGTCAACGTTTCCAGCCCGAACACGCCGAATTTAAGAGAATTGCAAAAAGCCGACCGTTTAGAAGAGCTTTTAAGCGCGCTGCAAAAGAGAAACTCCGAACTAGGCGGGCAAAATAAAAAAATTCTGCCTCTTCTCGTGAAAATCGCGCCGGATTTGTCGGAAACCGAAATCGAAGCGATTGTCGATATTGCACAGAAACGTAATTTGGCGGGAATAATCGCTACCAATACGACAACTTCACGAAAAGGTCTGCAAACAAACCGAACCGAAATCGAACGAATCGGAAGCGGCGGTTTGAGCGGAAAACCTCTTAAAAATCCGTCGAACCGGGTCATCAAACAAATCTACAAACACTCGAAAGGCAAACTACCGGTTATTGGCGTCGGCGGAATTTTTTCGGCGCAGGATGCGTTTGAGAAAATCACTTCAGGCGCGTGTCTGCTCGAATCTTACACCGGATTTATTTACCAAGGTTTTAGTTTCGCCCGCGACGTGAATTTCGGTTTAGCTAAAATTTTGAAACAAAAGGGTTTCGGCAATTTAGACGAAGCCGTCGGCACAGACGTTAAAAATAATTTATAAAAATAAAAACAGCGACTCGCCCAATCACATAAAAATAAATACTCTAAACTAATTTTCAATAAATCATCTTTTCTTTCCGTGTCTAAAAACTCGGTTTGCGAAAGCGCGAATAAATATCATAAAGACTCGTTCAATTATGCGCGCGCTTGCAAGATCCGGCTTTTTCAGACGTTCAAAATTCGGTCGAGATTTTGGAAAAATAAACTCCGATTGAAAAATAATTAAAACGAAAAAACGCGCGGCGCAACCTTTTCCGCGGTTGCGCGCTCAAACATGGCGGGCGTCGAGGAACAATTTAAGATGAGACAATTTATATCTTTTGTATTGATTTTTGCGATTTATTTGGGTTTGATTTCGCCGGTAGTTGCGCAAGTCGGACGCGGCAAAACCGCTTCTTCAAACATGAACGAAACATCTGAAAAAGGTTTGAAATTACGTTTGAGTGAAGGTGCGGCTGGCGCAGAAAATCGTCAAACAACCACGCCGACGAGCGGTGAAGCATTAAGCGAAAACCAAACCTCGAATCTTTTGAAACGACTGCCGGAAATCAAAACCGATAAAGCCGACCCAACCGATTTTGCAAAACGAGCGGGAAGTTTACCTGCGCCGAAAACCGGAAAAACAATAAATGTTAAATTTCCTTCAACTGAAGGACGCGGAACGCCGAAAATTGACGCAAATTCACAAACTTTGGAAGTCGTGCGCTTTTCGCCCGAAGGCGCGGTCAATCTCGCGCCGGATTTAAATATTACTTTTTCGCAGCCGATGGTTGCAGTGTCTTCGCAGGAAGAAGCCGCACGGAATATTCCCGTTCAATTAACGCCTCAGCCGGAAGGAAATTGGCGTTGGCTCGGAACAAAAACTTTGATGTTCGACGCGACGAAGCGTTTTCCGATGGCGACGAAATTTACGGCGCGAATTCCCGCCGGAACGAAATCCGCCAACGGTCAAGTTTTGCAAAAAGATGTCATCTGGAATTTTCAAACTCAACCGCCGACGGTTGAAACGAAAATTCCCGAAAATCAAACTACAAGACGCGACGCGCTGATATTTGTTTCATTTGACCAGGAAATAAATCCTGAAGCCGTTATCAAAACGATTTCCGTAACTTCCGGCAAACAAAGAATTCCAATTCGGCTTGCGACGCAAGATGAAATTGCCAAAGACGAAAGCATTTCTTATTACGTAAAAAATGTTCAACCCGCACGTTGGCTGGCTTTTCGCGCAGTAAATTCCGAAGGTTTGAGGGCAAACGCTTTACTCGACGATTCGCAAATCACCGTAACAATCGAAAAAGGAACGCCGTCCGCCGAAGGAAGTTTGACGACGACAAAAGCGCAGAGTTTTTCGTTCAAAACCTTCGGCGCGATGAAATTTGTCAAAGGCTATTGCATTTATGAAAACAGCAAAACTTGTTCGCCGACAGACACCTGGCAAATGGAATTTTCCAATCCGATTGACGCGCAAAGTTTCGATAAATCGCTCGTAAAAATCGAGCCGAATGTCGAAGGTTTGGACATTGTTCCTGGCGGAAACTTCATTTCGATTCAAGGCTACAAAAAAGGACGCGCGACTTATAAAGTTACGGTTGACGGAAATTTAAAAGACATTTTCGGACAAACTTTGGGGCAAACTGCAACTGCAACATTTAACGTCGGTTCAGCCGAGCCGGGTTTGTTTTCGCAAGGCGGAGCGATGGTTGTCGTTGACCCGACGGCAAAGCCCGCGTTTTCAATTTATTCGACAAATTACAGTTCGGTTAAAGCGAAAATTTATTCGGTTCAGCCGCAGGATTGGGCGCAGTTTCAAGCGTATGTGCGCCGCATAAATTACGACGACAGCACGAAACGCCCGACAATTCCGGGCAAATTAGTCGCGGACAAAATTGTTTCGATAAAAAATCTACCCGATGAAATGGTTGAAACCCGCGTTGATTTGAGCGAATTTTTAGACGGCGGTTTCGGACATTTAATCGTTGACATCGAGCCGGTTGAAAATTCGAGCAAAGCAGTCAATGTCAGAGCTTACAACTCGCGCATTTTTGCCTGGGTGCAGGCGACGCAAATTGGGCTTGATGCGTTTGTTGATAATCAGGAGTTAGTCGGTTTTGCAACTGATTTGAAAACTGGAAAACCGTTGAGCGGAGTCGGTTTAACGATTTATCCAAATGGCGAGAAGCAGATGGCAGACGGCAATCGGCAGTCGGAAAATCAAAATGAAACGGTTTTCGGTCAATCTTGGTGGCAATGGCTATCGAGTTTTGCGCCAACCGTAAACTTGTTTAATTCGGCAAACACGGTCAACTCAGAAAACTTTGCCGAGACCGAAACAATTGAACAATCGCAAACAGACACAACCGCCCCAAACGGAATTTTGCGTCTTGCTTTGCCCGACGCGCAAGCCAAGCAGCAGAATGTTTTGATTGCGCGGCGTGGGAAAGATGTCGCTTTTCTGCCCGAAAATACTGATTATTATTATCAGGAAGCGGGAAATTGGTTTAAGAAATCTTCAACCGATTCGCTGCGCTGGTTTGTTTTCGATGACCGCAAAATGTATCGCCCCAAGGAAGAAGTTTCGGTCAAAGGTTATATTCGCGTTTATCAGGGCGGAAAGTTCGGCGACATCGCGCAGCTTGCCGACAAAGCGAGCGGTTTGACGTTTTCAGTCAAAGACTCGCGCAACAATGAAATCGCCAAAGGCACGGCGAATTTGAACGCTTTCGGCGCGTTCGATTTCAAATTCAAACTGCCCGACAACGCCAATCTCGGTTATTCGCGCATTGAATTAAAAACCAGCAGTTCTCTGGCTGGAAACGAATTTTCGCACGCTTTTCAAATCCAGGAATTTCGCCGTCCCGAATTTGAAGTTACGGCGAAGAACGAAACCGAAGCACCTTATTTCGTCAAACAATCGGCGAATGTTTCGGTTGAAGCGAAGTATTTTGCGGGCGGCGGTCTGGCAAACGCCGAAACGAATTGGACGGTTACGTCAACGCCGACGAATTACACGCCGCCGAATCGCGGGGATTTTACATTTGGAAAATGGTTTCCGTGGTGGCGCAGTTACGACAATAATTACGGCGAAACGACGACGCAGACATTCAAAGCTGTAACCGACGCGAGCGGGAAACATCTTTTGAAAATTGATTTTGAATCGGCAAATCCGCCGCGCCCGTATAATGTTTCGGCTTCGGCGAGCGTGCAGGATGTCAATCGGCAAACCTGGTCAAGCACGACGAATTTATTGGTTCATCCATCGGAACTTTACGTCGGACTCAAAACGCCGCGCACGTTTGTCAACAAAGGCGAAAAAATCGTCGCCGAATCAATCGTTACTGACATTGACGGGAATTTGATTGCGAATCGAGATGTGAAAATTTCAGCGCGGCTGAAGGATTGGACGTTTGATAACGGCGAATGGAAAGAGGAAATTGTTGACGAGCAGAATTGTGAAATAAAATCAGTTGACGGCGTTTCCAAATGCGAATTTGTTGCCAAAGCGGGCGGCGTTTATACGATTACGGCAACCGGTTTCGATGATAAGGAACGTCCGAACGAGAGCGAATTGACCGTCTGGGTTGCTGGCGGAAAAACCGCGCCGAAGCGTAACGTCGAAATGGAAGAAGCCAATCTGATTCCCGACAAAAAAGATTACGCGGCGGGCGATGTGGCGGAGATTCTCGTGCAGTCGCCGTTTGTTCCGGCAGAAGGCGTTTTGACTTTGCGGCGCGACGGCATTGTCAAAACCGAACGCTTTTCGATGCGGGAATCTTCGACGGTTTTAAGGATTCCGCTCGAAGAAAAATATCTGCCGAACATTTACGCGCAAGTTGACCTTGTGGGCGCGGCTGAAAGGACAAACGACGCGGGCGAGATTGACGCGAAATTGGCGAAACGTCCCGCGTTTGCGAGCGGCAGTATAAATCTGCCAATCTCGACGGCTTCGCGCAAATTAACCGTTTCCGCCGAGCCGCAAGCGAAAACGCTCGAACCGGCGGGCGAAACGACAATCAATGTCGAAGTGAAAGACAATTCAGGCAAACCTGTCGCCAACAGCGAAGTCGCCGTTGTCGTGGTTGACGAATCAATTTTGGCTTTGACAAGTTATAAAATAGAGAATCCGCTCGATATTTTCTACACCCAACGCGAAGAAGGTGTAACAGATTATCATTCGCGGAAAGATGTAATTTTAGGAAATCTAAATGATTTAAAGCCGGCGCGGACTGGAGGAGATGTCGTAGATTCTACGAGCGCAAGCATGAGTTCGACGGTAACTGTAAGACAAGTTCAAGAACTTCCAATGAATGGAAGAAGCGCGAAAATGGAATATTTGCGTGTTGATGAATCACCCCAAACATCTTCCGACAAGCAAATCAATCTCCGCCAAAACTTCGACGCGCTCGCCGTTTTTGCGCCGAATGTCAAAACTGATGCGAGCGGCAAAGCGACTGTTCCGGTAAAATTGCCCGACAATCTGACCCGTTATCGCATAATGGCGGTTTCGGTTGACGCGGGCAAACGCTTCGGTTCGGGCGAAAGCTCGATTACGGCGAAACAGCCTTTGATGGTGCGCCCGTCCGCGCCGCGCTTTATGAATTTCGGCGACAAAATCGAATTGCCCGTCGTCGTCCAAAATCAAACCGACAAAGATATAACGGTTGACGTGGCGGTTCGCGCGACGAATGCCGAATTGACAAACGGCGCGGGTAAAAAAGTTGTCGTTCCGGCAAATGACCGCGTGGAAGTTCGTTTTCCGGTTTCAGCAATGAAAGCGGGAACGGCGCGTTTTCAATTTGCTGTCACAAGCGGGAAATTTTCCGACGCGGCGGAAATCAATCTGCCCGTCTGGACACCGGCGACAACCGAAGCGTTTGCGACTTACGGCACGACCGACGAAAACGGCGCGATTGTCCAGCCGGTCGAAGCGCCGAAAGATGTCTTTCCGCAATTCGGCGGTCTGGAAGTTACGACGAGTTCGACGCAGTTGCAGGAATTGACCGACGCTTTTATTTATCTGCAAACTTATCCGTATGAATGTTCGGAACAAGTCGCGTCAAGAATGATTTCCGTTGCCGCTTTGCAGGACGTTTTGCGGGCGTTTAAAGCAAAGGAAATGCCGACCGACGCCGAACTAAAAGCGCGTTTTGCAAAAGATGTCGAGATTCTGAAATCGCGCCAAAACGACGACGGTTATTTCGGTTTGTGGAAGCGCGACGGCGAGCGCTACAAGTTTCCGTTTGTAACCGCGCACGTCGCGCACGCTTTGGTTTTGGCGAAGGCGAAAGGTTATCAAGTTCCCGACGAAATGCTGACGAAAGTAAAACCGTATTTGAAAAACATCGAAACGCATTTCGACCAATATCACACATCGCCGCAAGTTCGCCGCACAATTTCGGCTTACGCGCTGTACGTCCGCAATTTGATGGGCGACAAAGATGCGGCGAAAGCTAAGAAACTTTTAGCAGAAGCGACGCTGGAAAAACTTCCGTTTGAAGCAATCGGCTGGATTTTGTCGGTTCTCGCCGATGATAAAAACTCCGTCGCGGAAGTCGAAAACATCAAACGCTTTTTGATGAACCGCACAACCGAAACGGCGGCAACCGCGAATTTCGTTACCGATTACGGCGACGCGGCGTGGCTGATTATGTATTCCAACCGACGCGCCGACGGCGTTCTGCTCGAAGCGCTTTTGAAAGCTGATGCAGACAACGATTTGATTCCGAAACTCGTGCGCGGATTGCTCGACCAGCGCAAAGCCGGACGTTGGGAAAACACGCAGGAAAATGTTTTTATTCTTCTTGCTCTGGATAAATACTTTAATGCTTTTGAGAAAGTTACGCCGGATTTTGTCAATCGCGTTTGGCTCGGAAACACATACGCGGGCGAGCAAACTTTTAAAGGTCGTTCGATTGATTCAAACCTTTTGAATATCCCAATGAACTATTTGATGGAACAAAATGGCGCGGCAAATTTGATTTTAGACAAACAGGGCGCGGGACGACTTTATTATCGAATTGGAATGAAATACGCGTCGAAAAATTTAAATCTCAAACCAGCCGATTACGGCTTTACGGTTTTGCGAAAATATGAAGCCGTTGACAATCCCGACGATGTGAAGCAAAATGCCGACGGAAGTTGGACAATTAAATCCGGTTCGCGTGTCCGTGTGCGTTTGACGATGGTTGCTTCGGCAAGACGTTATCACGTCGCGCTGGTTGACCCGTTGCCCGCAGGACTTGAAATTCTGAATCCTGAACTCGCGGTTACGGAAGCAATTCCGCAAGACAACGGCGGAAACTCTCCGGTTCTCGAATACGGTTCGCAATCTTACGGGCGCGGTTATTACAATTGGCGCTGGACGTGGTTTGAACATCAAAATTTCCGCGATGAACGCGCCGAAGCGTTTTCTTCCTTGCTGTGGGAAGGCGTTTATAAATACACCTACGTTACGAGAGCAACCACGCCCGGCGCGTTTGTCGTGCCGCCCGCGAAAGCCGAAGAAATGTATCATCCCGAAACTTTCGGGCGGACGGGAACTGATTTTGTGAGAGTTGAATAAACATAAACAAAATGTAAAACAGGGTGGACAGGGTTATTTTTGTTTTAACCTTGTCCACCCTGTCCATAAAACTCAACAAAGCAATATCATGTGTTGTTCGTGTCTTTTCGTATTTGTTTGCGGCTAAATTCTTTGTTTGTATTCTCCGTGTGTTAAATTTATCTGCGTGAGCGAAACATTTTCTAAAGTCGTCGAATTCTTAAAAATCGAAGCACAGGCAATCGAACGCACGGCGAGGCGTTTGAAAAAAGAAAGCGTTGAGCGCGCAATTGAAATTCTGTCGTGCTGCGATAGTAAAGTTATCGTCCTCGGCGTCGGGAAATCCGGCGTTATCGCGCAAAAAATCGCTCAAACTTTGACTTCGACCGGGACGATTGCCGTTTTTGTTCACCCGTCGGATGCGCTGCACGGCAGTCTCGGGGTAGTAACCGGCGGCGACGTTGTTATCGCGCTTTCAAATTCCGGCGAAACCGACGAAATTCTGATGCTTCTGCCTGCCGTAAAAGAGCGGAAGGTTCGTTTGATTTCGATTGTCGGCAATCTCGAATCAACGCTCGCGCGCCAATCCGATGTTGCCCTCGACGCATCGGTTGACCAGGAAGCGTGTCCGCTCAACTTAGCGCCGACGACTTCGACAACCGTCGCTCTGGCAATCGGCGATGCGCTGGCGATGACCTTGATGCAGGCGAAAAATCTGACCGCTGAAGAATTCGCCGTGAATCATCCCGCCGGAAGACTCGGCAAACGTCTCACGCTAAAAGTAAAAAACCTGATGCACGAAAGTCCGAACGTTTCGCCGCAGGCTTCCTGGCTCGAAGTCGTCAAAAATCTCTCGAAACACGCGCTCGGCGCTGTGAACGTCATTGACACGGATGGCAAACTGATCGGAATTATTACCGACGGTGATCTTCGCCGCACAATTGAAAAAATCGAAGCGGCGAATTTAGAAAGACTTTCCGCCGAAGCAATGATGACACGAAAGCCAACTGTCGCCGCGCCGGAAATGCTCGCCTTCGATGCCTTGCAATTGATGGAAAATCGCCCGCGTCAAATCAATGTTTTGCCCGTCGTCGGCGAAGATAAAATTTGCGTCGGACTTTTGAGATTGCACGATATTGTGCGAAGCGGTTTGTAGGAAAATAAATAATGGATTTTGCAGTTTGAGGGAGTTGATAAAAGGTAATTTTACAAAACAGAAAAAAAATAATTTCCCGCAGGGCGATTTAAGAACGTAAACAGCATCAAAATAATTTGTGTAATTTGTGTAATTTGAAAATATCCTTATGAAAAAAATTTTGAGTTTGATTTTTTCCTGCCTGCTGCTCGCTTCATCCGTGCAGGCGCAAACGGCGGAAGTAACCGTTTCGTTGAACGAACGGTTTTTCAACGCGCTGCTCGACGCGATTTTTACGAATCTGAAACAGCCTTCGTTTCCGATAGCGGAAAATAATTCAAAGTTCAAAGTTCAAGGTTCAAAGTCGGTTGTTGCAGTTTCGAGTTTTCAAGAAAGCAATTTGCAAATCCAAAATTCCTTGTGTGATGAGTCGATTCGCTTGCAGCGTGAGGTTGACGGCGTGAAGACCGCCGTAAAATTCCGCGACGGGAAAATTTTCGCGCCCGTCGCTTTTAGCGGTTCGTACAATCCGCCGTTTGTCGGCTGCATAGACTTTCAAGGCAGTGCGGAAACAAACGTCGAACTTGAATTTGATGCGACAAAACAGACGCTCGTCGGGCGCGCCAAAATTTTGAACGTCGTTTTGAGCGGCACAAACGGCGTCGGAAGCGCTCTTGTAACCAGGCTCGTGCAAGGCTCGCTCGATAAGCGAATCAACCCGATTCAAATTCTGCAAACCGACAAACTTTCCTTTGTCATTCCGGTTCAAAACGCAGGCGGCGCCTTGCGTATGCGCGCAACCGGAATTCGAACTGAAGTTGTAAACGGCGCTATGAACGTTTATATCACTTACCAATTCGTCAAAGGTTAATAATATTGTTAGATTCTAAAGATGATTTTCGTCGATTCACACTGCCACATTGACGGCGAAGCGTTCGATGCCGACCGCGACGAAGTTGTTGAAAGAGCGCGCGAAGCGGGCGTCGAAATGATGCTCAATATCGGCACGGGAAATCCGCATACGGAGGATTTTTCGCGCGCGATCGCTTGCGCGGAAAATTACGCGAACGTTTTCACGGCAATCGGCGTTCACCCGCACGACGCGAAAGAATATGACGACAAAGCCGAAAATCATTTGATTGATTTGACGACACGAAGCAAAAAAGTTATCGCATGGGGAGAAATCGGACTGGATTATTATTACGACCACAGCCCGCGCACAACTCAAAAAGAAGTTTTTCGCCGACAAATCCGCACTGCCGAGACATTGAATTTACCGGTAATCATTCACTCGCGCGACGCTGACGATGAAACAATCGAGATTTTGCGTTCCGAGTGTTCCGCCAAACAGTTTCGCGGCGGAATTATGCACTGTTTCGGCGGCACGGCAGAGATGGCGAAAGATTTGATGGAAATTGGTTTTCTCATTTCGTTTGCTGGAAATGTTACGTTCAAAAAAGCCGAAAATTTGCGCGAAGCGGCGCGGGTCGTGCCGCTGGAAAAACTTCTGGTCGAAACCGATTGCCCGTTTCTCGCGCCCGCGCCGTTTCGCGGAAAGCGCAACGAGCCGAGTTTTGTTGTTCACACGGCAAAATTTTTAGCTGATTTTTACGGAATAGAACTTGAAACGTTGGCAAAGCAGACGACGCAAAACTTTTTAGATTTTTTCAAATTAAATTTAGCAGCCGAAGAGTAGCCACGAACAAACACAAAAAGACACGAAAATTTTTCTGTTTTTATTTCGTGTTCTTTCGTGTTTGTTCGTGGCTAATCCTGTTTTGTGGCAAAATAAAATTATGGCAAAAGAAAATTCATTCGATATTGTTTCAAAAACCGATTACGCGGAAATTACCAATGCGCTCAATCAAACCGTCAAAGAAGTTTCGCAACGTTTCGACTTCAAAGGCAGTAAAGCGACTGTCGAACTTGCGGACAAAGACCTCGTTTTATCAGCCGAAGACGACACGCGCCTGCGAAATATGAACGACATTTTGCAAAGCAAATTGCTCAAACGAGGCATTTCGCTGAAAGCTCTCGATTATCAAAAAATCGAACCGGCGGCGGGCAGTTCAGTTCGCCAGACGATAAAAATTCAACAGGGAATTCCGATTGAAAAAGCAAAAGAAATCGTCAAATTCATCAAAGACGCAAAACTGAAAGTTCAGGCTTCGATTCAGGGCGAAACCGTCCGCGTCTCCGGCAAAGACCGCGACACGCTGCAAGACACAATCGCCAAACTTAAAGCGAAAGATTTCGGAATTGATATGCAGTTTGATAATTACCGCTCAAATTAATTATTAAATTTTATGAAAAAAGTCGCTATCGGTTTTCTTTTTTTGTTAATAACTATTGTCTTCGGACTGGTTGCTTTTAATTTTTTCCAGAAGCCGACGGACGTTTTCGTATCACGAAACAGGAAATATAAGGTTGAACTTTACGGAAATAAACAAAGACCTTGGCTTTTCACAAATACTGTCTTCGCAAAGATGTTCGCCGACGAAGAATTTCTAGCTTCTGAAGAAATTCACTCCGGTGATGCTTTCGACACGAGTTTTGAATCAGCTTACAAATTTATCAATTGGCAAAATGATAATGTTTTAAGATTTAGTTACGAAGACAAAAATGCTGACAAAGATGTGGATAAGTTGACGATTTTCAATAATTCTTCTAAAAAGCTGAAATATATATTTGTCAGATTCAACGAAGATAAATATTTGATATTTGGACTAAACGCAGGAGCATCGCAAGTTTTAACCAAACGGCATTCGACGGCAATTGCCGACGTTTACGCCAGCGGGACATTTGAAAATGACAGAAAAATCAAATTAGGCGCATCTTCTCCATATACGGAGAAATCGGTGGCGGAGAAACAGTTTCAACTTTGCCTTTTGCTCGAAGACGGCGAAAATAATTCGATGAATAATATTGTGAGCACTACCGATTGTTCGCAATAAACTTACGATTAATAAATGCAGACATTCGCACCAATCAGAGAAAAACTAAATCCCAACATCGCCGCGAAAAAGATTTTCAGCTTGATAAAAGATGAAATGACTTTGGTCGAAGCCGAGTTAGAACGTCAGGCGAGTTCTAACGTTCAGGTTGTTAATTATTTGGGCGATTATCTGCGGGCTTCGGGTGGCAAGCGCGTGCGTCCGGCGCTGCTGCTTCTTTCAAATTGCGCGAGCGGCGGAAACGCAGCAAGCGAAAATGTTATTCGTCTGGCGACCGTGATGGAGATGCTTCATACGGCGACCTTGGTTCACGACGATATTATTGACAACGCTGACACGCGGCGCAGCAGAGCCAGCGTAAATGCGCGTTTCGGCAATCAGGCGGCGGTTTTGATGGGCGACTGGCTTTATATGTCGGCGTTTGAAACATCGCTTCAAGAGAGAAGTCTGGAAATTCTCGATATTCTAACGCGGCTTACCAGAAAAATGACCGAAGGCGAGTTGATTCAATTGACGACGCTCGGCAAGACCGACATTACAGAAGAAGAATATTTTGACGTTTTGCGGCGGAAAACTGCATATCTTTTTTCAGCCTGCTGCGAAATCGGCGCGATTGTAGGAAACGCTTCGGAAGACGAGCAAAACGCTTTGCGCGAATACGGATTAAACCTCGGAACTGCGTTTCAATTGGCGGATGATTTGCTGGATTTTACGGCGGAAGAAGAAGTTTTGGGTAAGGCTTCGGGCGCGGATTTGCTAGAGGGAAAATTGACTTTGCCGTTGATTTTGCTGGTGAAAAAAGACGCCGCCGTCAAAGCGGATTTGGAGCGAATTATGCATGACGGTGATTACGAGACAATCTCGCGTCTGGCGCTGCTAAAAAAGCTCGAAGACGCCGATTTGCTTGCCGAAACCAGAGATAAAGCGTATTCTTTTGCAAATAAAGCAATAAAAAATCTTGAACAATTACCGAAAACCGAGTATCGTGTTGCATTGGAAGAAATTGCGAGTTACATGATTGAAAGAACGAAATAACATTAATCATTAAGCATTTATCAATAAATCCTTTTGTTGGTAAAATTTACGGCGCGGTTTCGATTGATAAATGTTTAATGATAAATGTTAAATGAAAAATGGATAATATGTTGAATGAAAATTTAATCGCTACCTTGGAGCAGAGTTTGCGGCAGACGCGCAACGCCCAGAGTCGTCTGCTCGGACGTCTGCGCGAAGTCGAGACCGAAGCCGATTCTTTGAGACAGGAAATCGAGGCTTTAGAAAACAGCGCGGCGCAAACCGGCGAAGCGATCTATAGCCTTCTGGCGACAATGGGAACGGGAAATAAGAGTTGGAAAGTAAAAAAACACGCGCAGCAGCCGTATGAAGACGACGATTATAATTTGGAAATTGAACTAAAGAGAAACTCTTCTGCACGCGCCAGTTCCAATAGCCCGAACAGCCAGAATAATCAAAATTACCAAAAAAATTCGCAAAACGGTAACTATCGAAACAATTCGGTGGCGTATATCAACAATTCACGCAACATCCCGTCAACAAATATGAATTTAGAGCCGGTAAGCAATCGCTTTACCGACCGAACCATCACGCAGGCTTGCACGCTTCTGTTGCGCGAAGCCAGTTTGCCCCTGCACGTCAACGAACTTTACAACTTGCTTGTCTCAGGCGGATTTGAATTTAAGGGAAACAACCCGACGATTTCGATTGCCGTCTCTTTGAATCGCAACCGCCGTTTTCGCAAAGTCGCGCCCGGAACTTTTGAACTCCTGATGCGCGACGCTTCGCAGGCAGCTTCGTAAATTTACAAAGCAATAAAAAGTTGAAATTAAAAACCCAAAGCGAGTTTTAGAAACTTGACTTTGGGTTTTTGAATTGAAATTGATTTTACACCTGAAAGTTTTTTCTTAGCATTTTCCGAGCAGAAAATAAACGACAAGAAAAATAATAATCACTGAAAAAAGACCGCCGCCAAATTTCCAAGCCGCCGCGCCTGCTAATAATGTTCGTAATGGACCTTGCATATTTCCCTCCAAATAAGTTTTGTTCTGAATTGCAACAATACAAAAAAGTTCAGATGTCTGCTGCCGAAGCAAATGATATACCAAGCGTATGAATTAACTTTTAGAGTCAAAGCGCAACCGTCGTTTGTTTGTTTTTTACGGTGTATTTTCATATAGTTTAACTTCTCAAATACAATAAAAACTTGACTTTTCTTTATGAATTTTGACTTAAACGAAGAACAACAAATGGTGCAAAACTCAATACGCGAATTTGCCCAAAACGAGATTGCGCCCGTCGCCCGCGAATACGACGAAGACGAAAAATTTCCGGGCGAACAATTGAAAGGTTTAGCCGAACTCGGACTTCTCGGAATGATAATTCCAGAAGAATACGGAGGCGCGGGTTTCGATGCGGTTTCCTACGCTGTCGCGCTCGAAGAAATCGCACGCGCTGACGCCTCTGTCGCCGTTATCGTTTCGGTTACAAACTCGGTTTGCTGTTACCCGATTTTGAGTTTCGGGACGGAAGAACAAAAGCAAAAATACCTCGTGCCGCTTGCCAAGGGCGAAAAACTCGGCGCATTTTGTCTGTCAGAGCCGCAAGCCGGTTCGGATGCAACGGGCTTGAAAACGCGGGCGACGGAAGACGGCGATTTTTACGTTTTGAACGGCACAAAATCCTGGGTTACGAGCGGCAGCGAAGCCGGAGTTTTTATCGTTATGGCGGTAACAGGCGAGCGAGACGGCAAAAAGGAAATCACCGCTTTTATCGTCAAAGGCGGCAGCGCAGGTTTCACCGTCGCCTCGCACGAACACAAAATGGGACAGCGCGCTTCGCAAACAAACGAAATGAGTTTGACGGACGTTCGCGTGCCGAAAGCAAACGTTTTGGGCGGCGTCGGCAACGGAATGCGCGTCGCCTTCGGTTCGCTCGACAACGGACGCATCGGCATCGCGTCTTTATCAAACGGAATCGCGCAAGCTGCGCTCGACGAAGCAACGAAATATTCAAAAGACCGTACTGCCTTTGGCAAACCGATTGCCGAATTCCAGGCAATTCAACACAAACTCGCAGATATGGCAACCGAAACCGAAGCCGCGCGTCTTTTAACTTTGCGTGCCGCCGCAATGAAAGATGCCAACCACAAACAAACCGGCGTTTACGCTTCGATGGCAAAACTATACGCTTCGGAAAACGCCAATCGAGTCTGCGCCGACGCCATCCAAATCCACGGCGGCAACGGCTACTCGCGCCACTATAACGTCGAAAAATATTACCGCGACGCGCGAATTACGACAATTTACGAAGGCACGAGCGAAATCCAGCGCATAGTGATTTCACGTGGAATTTTGAAGTAAAATTATTGAGTGTCAACCTCAAATTATGTTATTTATTACTTTATAAAATTTATGAAATACCTTACGTTTGAAATACAAAACTATAGAGCAATTGAAGATACAGTAACAATTGATTTGAGAAGAAATAAGTTAATTCCAATAGTAGGAATTAACGAATGCGGTAAAACTACGATTTTACAAGCAATCTACTGTTTTGATTTCATCAATGACTCTGAATATGAAGGAAAACATCTAAAAAACACAAAAAATTTATATAAAACGGAAGATATAAAAGAAACAATCATTTCAGCATATATCGAAACTGACTTGTCTCAAATAGAAATTCTTTATAAAGGAGTTGTCAATACTCATAATAAAACTATTCAAACTCAAATTGACGCCGAGGTAGATGAAGACAAAAAGAAAACACTAGCCTCAAAGAAATTTAACAAACCCTTTCCCTTAAACAAAGGTGATTTTGAGATGGTTTAATTATTCAAGAGAAAAAACTCTCTGTAAAATGAGAGGATGAAAAAATACGATAAAGAATTCAAAAAAGAAGCGGTTAAGAAATATTTGGACGGTCAATCGGTGGCTTCGATTT
>JAABUN010002941.1_pt1 | contig 28090 bp, 23 predicted proteins | sample 5559311 | NCBI WGS metagenome assembly JAABUN01 (sample SAMN10711877, study PRJNA513370) | rock metagenome | isolation source: Antarctica rocks | place: Antarctica: Victoria Land, Siegfried Peak sud
CGGTCATGCTGAACGCAGGGAAGCATCTCTACCGCATCATCCGCGCCGTTCAATAAGGCGAGCGAGATGCTTCCCTGTGTTCAGCATGACGTGCTAAAATGATAAAACAATTCCGTCTGACTACTTACATAGAGCTGCCGGAGCTGTTTTTGCCCGAAGTGGGGGTTTTGGGCGGCGTCATATTTTGGTTAACCGAGCCCATCTGACCGCTGGCCGTTTGGGGCGAGGTAGTGTTGTTGCCGGCCGGGGCCGAGTTCAGCTGGTCGTTGACGCTGCCGTTTTTGATGGCCGTGGCCGAACCAACCCCAATGGGCGTAGTTACGATTTGCTTGTTGTTGATGCTGTCGCGGTTAACGTCGGCGTTGGTGTAGCCGTTGGGGTTATTGAAGCCCGGTATAAACTGCTTGTTGATGCCGGGGCTGTACTCATAGCCGCAGCCGGTGAGCAAGGTGGCGGAGCTGCCCAGCAGCAACAGGGCAACAACGGGGCGAAGAGGGAATTTCATACTAAAAAGCGGAGGATTAACTGGTACAAAGATGCGACCGGGCCGCCAAACCTGTTGGACGCACCAACCAGATTTTAGTTGCCCGCGTTGGAGGCAGGGGCGGCCGGGCCTTTTGCTGGTTGTTGCTGCTTGCTGGCCGCCGCGCTATAGCCCAGGCGGTTTTTAAGCCCGCGGAAGTCGCGGAGGTTGGCGCAGAAGTCGCGGAAGCAAACGGCATTAAATAGAATTTCATTTTCCTTACTCCCTACCCCTCATGCTGCGCCGCACGCTTACTACCCTGGCCCGCACGGCTTTGCTACCCGTGCGCGGCGCTACGCTGCTGTACCAGGCGGGCCGGGCGCACCAGCATTTTTTTGAGCCGGTGCTCAATGGCGCGCTTGGCGACCAGCTGGCCGTGCGCCACGACCGCCGGGCCATCGCGCTGAGCTTTCGGCGGGGCGGCCACGATGTGCCGGTGGCCGAGCTGGGCCTGAGCGAGGCGCGCCAGAAAACGGTGGTGTTCGTGCACGGCCTGATGGGCGACGAGCTTATCTGGCAAACCGGCTTCCAGGACGAGGCCGGCGGGCCACTGCGCTACGGGCCGCGCCTGGCCGCCGAGGCCGGCTGCCGCCCGCTCTACGTGCGCTTCAACTCGGGCCTGCACATCTCCGAAAATGGCCGCGCCCTGAGCCAGCTGCTCACCGAGCTGGTTGAGGCCTACCCCCAGGCCGTGGGTGAGCTGGTGCTGGTGGGCCACAGCATGGGCGGCCTCATCATTCGCTCGGCGGGGTATTACGCTGCGCTTAATGAGGAATTTGGAAGGAGGAATTTAGAATTGAAGCCGAAAGGGAAAACGGCCAAATCGTCAAAGAATAATTCTTCATTCCAAATTCCAAATTCCAAATTTTCAGGCGAATCCCCCTGGCTGGCGCACGTGCGGTCGGTGTTTTTGCTGGGCGTGCCGCACGAAGGCTCGTACCTGGAGCAGAACGGGCTGCTGGTGGAGCGCCTGCTCCAGCGCATCAACCTGTTTCCGACGCGCTTTCTGAGCCAGGCCATCGCCCGGCGCTCCAACGGCATCAAGGACCTGGGCCAGGCGCTGCTGGTAGATGAGGACTGGCAGCAGCCCGACGACCCCGCCCTACCCCGCCCCCGCACCGTGGTGCCGCTGCTGCCCGGCGTGCGCTACCACGTGCTGGTGGGCGAGTGGCTGCGCGCCAGCCTGCCCCAGGCCGTGCGCGAGTATTTTGGCGATGGCCTGGTGGGGGCGGCCAGCGGCCGGGGGCAGCTTTTTGACGACGAAACGGCCCTGCCGCCCGGCACGGCGGTGCGCACGGCGCGCTTTGGGCAGCAGCACCACGGCGGCCTGCTGCACCACCCCGAGGTGTATCAATACCTGAAGCAGTGGATGTGAGCCGCGCTTTTGACCGCCCCGCCGCCGAACATCGTAAGCCCTGGCTTTGGCAACAACAGCACATTCGCATTCGCCCGGCCGCCCCACCGCCGAACATCGTACGCCCTGGCTGGCTTATACCTAGTGCATGACTCCCACGCTTCCTACCCCTGCTGAAACCCGGCCGGGGCTACGCACCCCGTTCATCTACCCGCTTTTTCGGGCCATCTGGATTGCCTCGCTCGTGAGCAACGTGGGCACCTGGATGCAGAACGTGGCCGGGGTGTGGCTCGTCACGACCCTTACCACCTCGGCCCTGCTCGTGGCCCTGATGCAGACGGCCACCAGCCTACCCGCCTTTTTGCTGAGTATGCCGGCCGGCGCCATTGGCGACCTCATCGACCGGCGCAAGCTGCTGCTGTTTACGCAGGGCTTTATGGCGCTGGTGGCGCTGGCGCTGGGCGCGTTTACGCTGGCGGGGCCGCACACCTTTATCGGGCCCATTCGGGCGATTGACGTGCTGGGCTTCACGTTTTTGCTGGGCATGGGCTCGGCCCTGAACGGCCCCATCTGGCAAACGGTGACGACCGAGCTGGTGCCGCGCTCGGTACTGCCCTTCGCCATTACGCTCAATGGGGTGAGCAACAACATTGCCCGCGCCATTGGGCCGGCACTGGGCGGGCTCATCATCGCCTACTACTCGCCGGGCTGGGTATTTATGCTGAATGGGCTGTCGTTTTTGGGCACCTGGATGGTGGTGTACCAGTGGCGGCGCGAGGCACAGGCCGAGGGCGGGCCGGCCGAAAACTTTTCGGGGGCGCTGCGGGCGGGCATTCGCTACGTGCAATACTCGCCGCCGCTGGTGGCGGTGCTGGTGCGCACGTTCGCGTTCGCGTTTGGGGGTAGCACTTTGTGGGCGCTGCTGAGCGTGGTGGTGGCGCGGCGGCTGCACCTGCAATCGGGCTCTTATGCCGTGATGCTGTCGTGGGTGGGAGCCGGGGCCGTCACGGGCGCGCTGCTCATCGGGCGCATCGGCCACCGCCTCAACCTGAACCGCCGGGTGCTGCTGGGCTCATTCATCTTCGTGGGCGCCAACCTCAGCATGGCGCTGGTTACCAGCGAGTACTGGCTGTTTCCGGTGATGTTTCTGACGGGTATGGCCTGGCTCATCGTCATGACCAGCTTCAGCACCAGCGTGCAACTGCACGTGCCCAGGTGGGTGCAGGCGCGGGCCGTGAGCATCTACATGCTTGTCTTTCAGGCCGGCATGAGCCTGGGCAGCATCGTGTGGGGCGAGCTGGCCGACCGCACCACCCTCACGCTGGCCCTGCTGATTGCGGCGGGCTGGCTGCTGCTGAGCCTGGCGCTGGCCCTACCCTTCCCCATGCACCAGCCCGAGGGCCTCGACTTCTCGCCCGCCGAGCCCTGGAGCGACCGCCTACCCCCCGCCGAGGAGACCATTGAGGCCGAGGACGGGCCCGTGGTGGTGATGATAGACTACGACGTGGACCCGGCCGACCACCCGGCCTTTCAGGCGGCGGCGCGGCAGCTCACGCGCCTGCGCCTGCGCGACGGCGCCCTGCGGGCCGGCGTGTTTACCGACGTGAGCCAGCCCCGGCGCCTCACCGAGTTTTTTTACGTGGCTACCTGGGCCGAGCACGAGCGCCAGCACCACCGCTTCACCCGCGACGACCAGCAGGTGGAGGCCGAGGTGCGGCGCTTTCACCAAGGCCCGGAGCCGCCGCGCGTGACGCACTTCCTGGCCTTCCCGCGCACTTCCAACGTGGAAGTGGCCGCCCTGCCGCTGCAAGTGGCGGGCAGCGCGCAGTAGCTGGCCCCTACCCCCCGGCTAGCGCACCACGTCGAGCCAGCCTTGGTACGTGCGCCCGCCGGGCTGCCACAGGCGGTAGTAATAAGTGCCGGCCGGCTGGCCGGTGGCATCCCAGCTTTGCTCATAGGCGGGCGAGCTATACACCTGCTGCCCCCAGCGGTTATAAACAACCAGCTGCCATTCTTTATTAACTAAGCCACTGATTTTAAGCTGGTCATTCTGCCCATCGCCGTTGGGGGTAATGATATTGGGAATGACGAGCTCTTGCGGCGCGGGGGTAGGGGTAGGCGTTGGGACGGGCGGCGGAGCTGGCGTCGGGACGGGCGTGGGAGTCGGAGTTGGCGTGGGAGTCGGAGTTGGCGTGGGAGTCGGAGTTGGCGCTGGGGTTGGAGTTGGCGCTGGGGTTGGAGTTGGGGTGGGGGCAGGAACCGGTGTGGGGGCTACTGCGGAGCAAGAAAATCCGTCGGGGGTGGAAGGGGTAGTCAAGTCTCCCACTTTGGCAAGGAATGCTCCGCCCACCGACGAGTCAAATACGGTAGACACAAAGCTGGCCACGCCGGAAAACGAGCCGGCGATGTAGATTTCGTGCTGCGCATTGACCGCGATGCCCAGGCTGAACGTGCCGCCGCACGCCCCCTCACGCTGAGCGGCCAGTACCTGGCCCTGCGCATCGTACTTGACAATGTAGGCGTTTTTGCCGCCAACGTGGGTTAGCGTGGTGGTTTCCCAGCGGGTAGGCGCCGAGGCAAAAACGCCAGTCGTATAGATGTTGCCCTGGTCGTCGAGCGCTACGCTAGTACCATAGAGCCTGCTACCTGCCGCAGCCATAGCACCTGGCCCGCAGCATCGTGCTTCACCACAAAGCCATCCTGGCCGCCGGCCGAGGTTAGGGTGTAGGGTCCGAACGTCCCGCCGTTCGTCGTACCGGTTAGTACGCTGTTGCCCAGGGCATCGACGGCCAGTTGGGAGTAATATACCGAGCCACCGCCGCCGTGCACGATGGCCCAGCCGAACTTGCCCGTGGCATCACACTTGGCCAGCAGCAGCCCCGTGGTGTTGGTAAGGGTAGTACTCCCAAAAACAGCCGTGCCGCTAAAGCTGCCAGCCACGTACACGTTGCCCGCCGCATCGAGGCACAGGCCGCCGCCGCTGCTCCGGCTCGTTTTGCCCCCACCCTGCTGCACCCAGCGCACAGTTCCCTGCGCGCTGTAGCTGGCCAAAAAGAGGTTACCCTGGCTCGACTCGCTGGTGAGCGTGCCACCAGCCCAGCTGGCTGTGCCGGTGAGGGTGCCCGCTACGTAAGCGTTGCCCTGGGCATCGAAGGCCAAGCCCAGACCCGACAAACTGCCGCCCGGCTGGCTCCCCCCCTGCCGGCTCCAAAGCACCTGCCCCTGGGGGTCATATTTGATGAGTATCAAGTCAAAAGCGCCCTGGCTGTTAAGCGTCTGGCCATCGAGACTAGTGCTGCCAGTGAGGCCGCCCAGCACATAGGCATTGCCACTGACATCGACAGCAACTTTGGTGAAATCGACGGCGCCCCCAGTTTGCCGGGCCCAAAGCACGGTGCCTTGCGGGCTGTACTTCGCCACAAAGCCGCTAACACTGCCGACGCTGGTAAGGGAAATATCGCCAAATTTGGCTGTGCCGCGAAACGTACCGACCACGTAGGCATTGTTGCTGGCATCGAGCGCTACGCTGGTGGCCATGCCGCTTAGCCCGCCCGCCTGGCGTGACCAGCGCGCCTGGGCCATTGCGGCGGCCGGGCGCAGCAGCCCACCGAGTAGCACCGCCAGATAGAATAATTGGGTAATACGTCGGGTAAAAATCAACATAGAATACGCGCTGGCATAAGCGGAAAAATAGCAATCTGGCGGGTCCTGCCTACCCCCTCGCGGGTGCTTGGAGCAGTTTTTGAAAGGCTTGGTCTGGCACGGCCTGCGCGGCGGCCTTCACCAAAATCGCACCATTTTTCGGCTGCACACTAGCTGCTGCTGCCAGTGGCGCTGTGGCGCAGCAACCCTCAAATCACCTTTGTTTTTCCCTGCCATGAACCGCTTTTTCATTCTGGTGCTGCTGGTGCTGCTGAGCTTGGCCGATGCCGGCTCGGCGCTGGCCTACCCCCGGCCGGGCCGCCACCGGCCGCACTACACGGCCTACAAGCACCGCGGCGATGCCCGTAAGCGTTGGCGCCGCATGGGCGTGCTGGGCCGCTGGCGCTACCATCGGCAGCACCGCAAGCCGCACGGGGTTATCAAAGTAGGGCCGCCGCGCGCTACCATGCCCCGGCGTTAGGGCCTCTAGCGGTCGGCCATATTCTCGGCCTTCCAGCGCATGGCCGACCGCACCCGCGTGCGCCCGCTGGGGTGGTCAAAAAAGATGAATTCTTCGAGCGGCGTGGGCTCCAGCTTGCGGTATTCGGAGAGCTTGATGGCAATGCTGGCGAAGCCGTCGGGCTGGCGCGCGGCGTTCAGGCCAAACATGTCGGCCTCCTGCTCGTTGGTGCGAATGATGGTGTTGGTGATGGGTGTGGCCAGCAGGCCGGCTACCGAAAACAGGGCTACCAGCAGGGGTAGGCCACCCACGTCGGCCAGCCCCGCGATGCCCCAGCGCGGCCCGTAGCGCGCCACCAGCCGCCGAAATGCCCAGTCCACGAGCTTGAACCCGATACCGAGCAGCACGATAAAATAGACCAGCATTTCGATGATGTGGTTGAGTACGTAGTGGCCCAGCTCGTGGCCCATCACGGCCTGAATTTCGGCCGGCGTGCCGCGGTTCAGCAGGTTGTCGTTCAGCGATACGCGGATGGTGCTGCCCAGGCCGCTCACGTTGGCGCTGATGCGCTTGCTTTGCCGGGAAGCGTCGAAGTAATACACGTTATCGGCCGGCACGCCGTTGGCGCGGGCCATGCGGAGGATGCCGGCGCGCACCGGGCCGGGGGGTAGGGCCGTGTATTTATTGAACAACGGGCTGATAAACACCGGCCCCACGGCCACGCCGATTACCAGAAACCCGCCCATCAGGGCCGTGCCCCACGCCCACCAGCTGGCCCCGGTGCGCCGGATGGCGGCGTACAGCGCCAGAATAATGAGGCTGCCAAACCCCACCGACAACGCCAGGCTCGTGAGCGTTTCGCCCACCCAGGCCCCGAAAGTCAGGTTCGACAAGCCATACTGGTGCTCGCGCACGAAGCCTTCGTAAATAGTCAACGGCAAAGTAAGCACGAACGAAGCCAGCAGGTACAGCGCGGCGTAGGCCCAGGTGCGCAGCCAGCGCCGGGGCAGGCGGTCGGCCAGGGCTCGCAGCCGGCGCGACAGCCCCAGGCCCAAAAACACGCCCGCCACGGCCAGCGCGTACACCACCTCCCAAAGCTGGAGCCAGTAGCCACCCTCGAAGTAAGCATCCGATTTGGCCTTTTGGGCCGGGGTGAGCGTGTCGAGGTAGTGCCGGGTGGCGGCCTCCACGTTGAAAGCCGACGCGGGGCAGGGGCTGCAACAGTCGGCGCAGGCTGGGCGGCGGGCGCGGCCAACGCACTGAGGAGCAAGAGCAGTAAGAACAGTAGCTTGTGTAGCATCGCAAAAACAGGTAGGGTGAAGCCGGCCACCGGGCCGCGCGTCGCAAACTACCAGGTTTTCAGGCAGCTTACCAACTGCGCCCACGCGAAAACAGCCGCCCGATACCGGGCGGCTGCTTGCTGATTGCTAGTAGTTGCTGCGCGCCAGCGGCCTTACCACGAACCGCTGTTATCGTCGGTGCTGTCGAAGCCGCCGCCGCCCGTGTCGCCCGACGAGGTATCGTCGTACGACGAATTATCGGAGGGGAAATAATCGCCCGAGTTGCCCGATTCATTGCCCGAGAAGTAGTCGGGGGCGCTGTCGTCGTTGCTGCTGGCGCTGCCGCCGCGACCCGAGAAGTAGTCGCCGGCCGCGCCCGTGCCGGCCGCCGCCGCGCCAGCGCCCAGGCCGCTGTTGTTGTCGAAGTGCTGCGGGGCGCTGCTGCCCGAGTCGTGGCTACCCCCCAGGCGGTTGCCCAGGTAGGCGCCGGCCGCCGCGGCCGCGCCCGTGGCCAGGATGCCGCCCATGCCGCTGCCGTTGCCGCTGCTGTTGTTACCGCCCTGGTTGGGGTAGTTGCCGGGCATCGGGCCACCCTGGTTAGGGTAAAAGGCAGGCTGGTTGGGCTGGGCGTTCGCGTTGGAACTGGGGTAGAAGTTGGGCGTGCCGCCGTTGTTCGAGGCCGCGCTCCTGCTCCGAAACATCCGAATGACGAACCACAGAATGCCGCCAATTACCAGCGCCCCAATGAGCAGCGTGCCCATGCCAATGCCCGGCGAGGCCGGGGCGCTCATCTCGGTTTGCTGCGCGCCGGCCGGGTCGGCGGGGGCGGTGGTGGTCGTCATTGCGTTGTTATTGTCGTTCAGGCTGGAGCTGGCGGCGGCGTTGGTGGTGCCCGAAGTAGTAGCCGCGTCGGTCGTTTTTTTCTTCGGTGCCGAGCCAGGATTAGCGGTCACCAGCAGCCGGTTGAGGCCGGTGCTCAGGCCGGCGAAGTAATTGCCCTGCTTGAATTCGGGCGTCATTTCGCCGATTATGCGGCTGGTTACGGCGGGCGTAATTACACTGGCCAGGCCCGCGCCGGGCTGAATGGACACCTTGTGGTCCTGGGCGCTGAGCAGCACCACCACGCCGTTGTTCTTATCGCGCTGGCCTACCCCCCAGGCGGTGCCCAGGGCGCGGGCATAGTCGGCGGCCGAGCGGCCACCCAGGCTGGGCACCGTCACGACCACCACCTGGGTGCCGGTTTTTTCGGCGTAGCCGCGCAGGCCACCGTCGAGCTTTTTGGCGTCGCCGGCGCTCAGCAGGTTGCCCTGGTCGGTGACGAAGGTGAAGGGCACCGGGCGGGCGGGCAGCCCGCTGCCTGACTGGGCCAACACCGGCCGGCTCACTCCGACCCCGACAAACAGCAGGGCCATTAAAAGAAAGCGATACATGGCAGAAGGGAAAAGGTTAAAGGGGAAAACCTGGCCCTTCTACGGCGTTGGCGGGCCAGTGGCTGCCCGCGCCGCCGCCGCTGCTGGCCGGCCGCCCCGCCAGATGCCCGTAAGCTGCACTTATCCGCCCTGGCCGGGGTTGTACTTTTGCGAGGGGGTAGGAGCTGGCGCCGCGCCGGCCCTACGCCCCGCGTTTGGCTTGTGCAGGGTGCAGAAGCTTGCTGTAGCTGCCGATGGGTGATGCGGCCCCGTTCCGGCGGCCCGCTTTCCAGCGGCCATCCAGCTGGCTTTCTTTCCCTTTATGCTCCTGCCAAGATTTGCGCCCCCGCGCTCGTTCCACGCCGAACTCAAGCGCCGCACGGCCGATTACTTCACCACCACGGGCAAGGCCCAGACCGGCAACGGCGCGCTGCTGGGCAAGGCCCTGCTGCTGACCGGCAGCCTGCTGGCGCTGTACGTGCACCTGGTTTTTTTCACGCCCCCTACCCCCTGGGCGCTAGCCGAGTGCGTACTGATGGGCACCGTGCTGGCCCTCATCGGCTTCAACGTGATGCACGACGGGGCGCACGGCAGCTTCAGCCGCCACGGCTGGCTGAACCGCGCGGCGGCCTTCACCCTCAATGTATTGGGCGGCAGCAGCTACATGTGGGATGCCAAGCATAACACCGTGCACCACATGTACACCAACATCGACGGCGTGGACGACGACCTCGACATCCGGCCCTGGATGCGCCTCACGCCCGACCAGCCGCGCCACCGCGCCCACCGCTTTCAGCACCTGTATTTTGGCTTTTTCTACTGCCTGCTCTACATCTCCTGGATTCTGTTTACCGACTACCAGAAGTACTTCAGCCGCAAGATTGGCAGCGTGGCCCTCAAGCCCATGACCACCAACGACCACCTCATTTTCTGGGGCTTCAAGCTGCTGAACCTGGGGCTGTACGTGGCGCTGCCCATCTACACGCTGGGCTGGGCCGGCTGGCTGGTGGGTTTCCTGCTCACGGGCGCGGTGGCGGGCTTCGTACTCAGCATCGTGTTCCAGCTGGCGCACACCGTGGAGCAAACGGCCTTCCCCGTTCCGCACGCCACCACCCGCAAGCTGGAAGACGAGTGGGCCATTCACCAGCTGCGCACCACCGCCAACTTTGCCACCGACAACCGCGTGATTAGCTGGCTGGTGGGCGGGCTCAACTTTCAGGTTGAGCACCACCTGTTTCCCAAAATCTCGCACGTGCATTACCCCAAGCTGAGCAAAATCATCCGCGAAACGTGCGCCGAATTTGGCCTACCCTACCAGGAATACCCCAGGATGCGCTCGGCCGTGGCCTCGCACGTGGCCTTTTTGCGCCAGATGGGCCGGGCGTAGGGTGCGGGGCTTGCCCCCGCCCGCTGGTGAATGGCAATCGTTAGACTGGTGCTGAATAATCGGCCAATGACGGGCGGGGGCAAGCCCCGCACCCTACTTGTTCTTAATCGCCGCCAGCATCTTGCCCAGCTCGGCGCGCGGGTACACCTTACCGCGCGACACCACGGCCACGATTTTTCGGGTGTTGCGAATGTCGGCCAGCGGGTTGGCGCTCAGCAGCACCAGGTCGGCGTCTTTGCCCTCGGCGATGCTGCCACCGCGGTCGGCTACCCCCATAAACGTGGCCCCGCTGAGGGTGGCGGCGCGCAGGGCCTGGGCGGGCGTGAGGCCGGCCCGCACCAGCAGCGCCAGCTCGTCTTGCAGCGACGCGCCGGGGTAGGTGAAGGAGTTGAACGCCCCGCTATCGGAGCCGGCCAGCAGCGTGACGCCGGCCGCCTGCATCAGCGGCACCAGGCTCATAAACTTGGTTTCCAGCTTCTGGGTGAAGGCGCGGGCGGCCGGCGACTGCGTGCGGGCACTGGCCAGGCGCTTGGTGTAGGTGCGCTGGATTTTGGGGTCGATGTAGGCCAGCAGGGTGTCGTGGGCGTGGTTATCGGGGGTCAGCTCGGCCAGCGTTTTGCCGATGGCCAGCGTGGGCACGGCCACCGTGTGGTGGCTGGCCATGAGCTGGAAAATGCGCTGCGCGGCGGCCGGGCTGTAGGTGTCGTACACGGCCGGCAGCATCGCAAACAATCCCAGCGGCTTACTGGTAGTGAGGCTGTTGCGCACCAGCGCCGTGAGGCTATCCTCCTTACCCGAGCAGGCTTTGAAGACGTAGTACAAGTGCTCGGTGCCGTCGAGGCCGCGGTTCACGGCTTCGGCCAGGGTCACGGAGTACGGCATGTGGCCGGTGGTTTTCAGGCCCCGCTTTTCGGCCTGGCTGATGGTTTCGAGGTAGGCGTCGCCCGATATTTTGCTGTCGTAAATCTTCACGTAGTCCACTTGCAGCTTTTGCAGTGAGTCGAGGGCGCGGCTCACGTCGGCGGGCGTCACCACTTCGAGCGAGCCGGGCCAGGTAGCGCCGGGGCCGTCGATTTTGGGGCCCGAGGTGAAGATACGCGGGCCGGCCAGCGTGCCGGCCGCTTCTTCCTGCCGCCACTTAAAGAGGTAGGGCGTGAGGTCGCCGCCGCAGTCGCGCACCGTGGTAATGCCGTGGGCCAGGTACAGGGCCAGGCTCTTCTTGTTGGCCGCCGCCAGGCTGTCGCCGCCCCGGAAGTGCACGTGCATGTCCCAGAGGCCGGGGATGAGAAAGCGGCCGGTGCCGTCGAGCGTTTGGCGGGCCTGGTAATGCACCTGGTTTTCGGGGCCGACGCGCGCGATTTTGCCGCCCGCCACGGCCACCGCCTGGTCGGGCAGCAGCCGGCCGGTGGCCACGTCCACCACGTTCACGTGCTTGATAACCAGGTCGTAGGTCAGCAGGGGGGTAGGGCGGTGGCCGAAGCCGGCCAGCAGCGCGGCCACGGGCAGGCCCAGCAAAAGGCGCGAGAGTTTCATGTCGAACAGGGAAGAAGCCAGACGGAGCCCAAAGGTAGGCGGGGCCCCGTGTCAACCTCAGCGCCGTTAAATGCCGGCTCAACCCCTACCCCCCTGGGTTGCGTTAGCAAAGCATTAGGGACAAACTATTCTTCACGAACCGGACCAGTATCGGGCGCACGGTCGTCATCGGCGTGGCAGCCTACGTAGGGTTGCTGCTACTGCTGCGCATTTCGGGCAAGCGCACGCTCACCAAGCTGAACGCCTTCGACCTGGTGGTGACCGTGGCGCTGGGCTCGCCGCTGGCCACGGTGCTGCTGAGTAAGAGCGTGGCGCTGGCCGACGGCCTCGCGGCCTTCGCGCTGCTCATCGCGCTGCAATTCTGCATTACCTGGCTCTCGGTGCGCTCGCGGGCCGTGGGGCGGCTGGTGAAGGCCGGGCCCACGCTGCTCGTATATCAGGGTGCCTTTTTGCACGCGGCCATGCGTAGCGAGCGCGTTACCGGGCACGAGCTGCTGGCGGCACTGCGCCAGCACGGGCTGGCCAGCGTGGACAAGGCGGCGGCCGTGGTCCTCGAAAATAATGGCGAGCTGAGCGTGCTCCAGCAAACGACGACCGGGCCAGGCTCGGCCCTGCGCGACGTGCCACGGCCCGGCGACCCAGCCAGCGCGGCACAACCCCCGGCCAAGCTGGGCAGTACCTAGGGCATGAACAAACTCCGTACCCTCTGGCGTGACCTCAATTCCAGCCTGTGGTTTGTGCCTACTCTTATGGTGGTGGCGGCGCTGCTGCTGGCCTACGGCCTCGTTACCCTCGACCTCCGCATCGGGCACGAGTGGGTGAGCGACTACCCCCTGCTTTTTGGCGCGGGGGCCGATGGCGCGCGCGGCGTGCTCACGGCTATCGCGGGCTCGATGATGACGGTGGCGGCCCTTATCTTTTCGCTCACGCTGAGCACGTTGGCCCAGGTGTCGAGCCAATATACGCCGCGGGTGCTGCGCAACTTTATGAGCAGCCGCACCAACCAGGTGGTGCTGGGGTTTTTCGTCAGCATTTTCGTGTACTGCCTGTTTGTGCTGCGCACGATTCGGGGCAGCAATGAGGGCAGTTTTATTCCGTCGCTGGCCGTGTCGGGCGGCCTGCTGCTGGCCTTGGTGAGCATCGGGGTACTGGTGTTTTTTATTCACCACATGGCCTCGTCTATTCAGGCGGCTAACATCGTGCGGGAAGTAACGCAGGAAACTGAACTGGCAATCAAGCGGCTTTTTCCAAAGCAGCTGGGCGACGACGCCGACGATGCCAGCCTCTTTACCCAGGTCGATAGCCTAAGCTGGGTGCCCGTAGCGGCGAGCAAAAACGGCTACGTGCGGAGCATCGATACCGCTGGCCTGCTATCGCTGGCCTGCGGCCTGGCCGGCGTGGTGCGCATGGAGCGCGGCGTGGGCAGCTTCGTAGCGCGCGGCGCGGCGCTGGCGTCGGTGGGCCACTACGCAGGCGGCTCCCTACCCCTCCCCGACAAGTTGATTGCTGACTTGAATGAGCAGTTCAGCTTAGGCAGCCAGCGCTCGGTGGAGCAGGACGTGGGCTTCGGCCTGCGCCAGATTGTGGACATCGCCCTCAAGGCGCTCTCGCCGGGCATCAACGACACCACTACCTCGGTTATCTGCATCGACTACCTGGGCAGCTTGCTGGCCCAGCTGGCGGCCAGCCATTTCCCTACCCCCCTGCGCACCGACGACGATGACCGGGTGCGCGTAGTGACCCTGGAGCCTTCCTTTGCCAGCTACGTGGCCACGGCGCTCAACCAGATTCGGGTATCGGGCGAGGCCAACGTGGCCGTGTACCTGCGCCTGCTGGCGGCCATCGGCACGGCGGCCGCGCGCACCAGCGCCGCCAGCCGCCACCTCACGCTGCGCCTGCAAATCAGCTACATCCGCGAGGCCGCCGAGCGTACCCTCACCACCGACTACGAGCGCAGCCAGGTGCGCGTGCGCGCCACGGCGGTGGAAGCACTGCTGAGCAATGAGCGGTAATAAGGCCTTCTTATAGCGCGCCACTGACGAGGTGCCCACCTGCTAAAAAGGGACTTCCTGAGCGTTTCTGGCGCGAATAGCTTCTTCGGTTTTGGGGACAAAAAAGGTGCTCAGCATCGTGACGGCGGTGGCTTGCGTCTCCTCTATAAACGGTCGCAAATTTTGGTTGTACGCCTGAAACGCTTCATCATAATTGCCGTCGTGTTTTTCCAACGCATCCGCTACGGCCACGGCGCCACTCATGGCCAGCGAGGCCCCGATGCCCGCCGCGGGCGACGCGCAATAGCCGGCGTCGCCCACCAATGCCACGCGGCCTTTGGTCCACGACGGCATCCTGATTTGACAGAATTTATCGAAGTACGAAATTCCCGTCTTCTTTACTTCTGCCAGTAATTCAGCGGTTCGCCAGCCCAGGCCGGCAAACTGTTTTAGCACGATTTCTCGTTGCTGCGCGGCATCCCGGTAATCGTACGGAATTTCTTGTTCGGAGAAAAACCAAAAAATAATGTCAGTCTTCCCGTTGTACGCATTCAGCATAACTCCCTTGCCCGGCGTATTATACATCTGGGCGGTGTTTTGCTCTAACAACAAGTGGTTGACGATGGTAAGTGAAGCATAATGTTCCAGAAAACAGGAGTATTCCGATTCGTGACCAAACCATATTTTCCTGACTTCTGAATGCAACCCATCGCAGCCAAACACCAAGTCAAAGGCGCGGGGGGAGCCTTGTTTAAACGTTACGTGGATAGCGTTGGCAGTTTCGTTCAGCCCCGTGATGCGGTTGTTAAACAGGAAATCAACCTTGTTCTGGAGAGTATCCAGTAGAATAGTCACCAGCTTATCCCGCTCAATCTCGATTTCTTCGAGGTCGTCGTCCGAAAGAGACTCGGCCCCCTCTGGCAGCAGCAGCGGGTTTTCCGTTACATCATCGGCATTTTTAAATTCAAACTGCAATGGCGGCAAGCGATGGGCTTTCAATTGCTCGAAAATGCCCATGCGCCTGGCGCTGACCAAGGCCTCGCCCTGCACATTAATGGCCGCCCCGCCCAGGCGAGGTCCGGCTGCCAGCTCCACCACCGTCACGTGGTAGCCTAAGTTAGTCAGCCAGTAGGCGGTGGAGAGCCCAGCGATGCTGGCGCCCGAGACGAGTACTTTTTTTCCGTTTGCCGATTCCATTTCCAGACGATTTTGTGGGTTGATGCTTGCCTGATTGCCCCACAAAATTCCGGCAGGCGGCGGCCTTAGGCTAGAATAAACGCGACAAAATCGGTGCTTACCGTCTGTTGCCAGCTTATGGCTTTGCGCGCGAAGGCCGCCGGCGTCGTGCCGCAGTAGCGTTTAAATTCCCGACCCAGATGCGATTGGTCGGTGTAGCCCAGCGCCAGCGCCAAGCCGGCCAGGTTAGCCGTTGGGTGCAGCCAGAGGTGGTTGCGGACCTGCTCAAAGCGCAGCAGGCCCGACACGTCTTTCACCGTATGGCCCGCCGCTTGCTTGAATTTCCGCTCCAGGGTCCGCACTGTGGCGTGCGCCGCGGCCGCTACCTGCCTCACCGGCAGGGTGCCATTGGCAGCCCGCATGGCCCCTCCCGCTTTACCCAGCGTGCTGTCAGGCGCCGTCCGCGACCGGGCCTGCACGAAATATTGGGTTACCTGCGCCAGCGCCTCCGCTACGTTGCCCGCTTGCAGCCAGTCGGTTAACGGGGCTTGCAGCTCGGCGATGGGATGCTCGATGAGGCGCACGCCGTCTTTGCCAGGCGGCAGGCCGAGCAACTCGAACACGGTCCAGGGAAAGCACCGAATACCAATAAGTTCTACCTGGTTTTTCGCGTAAAAACAAACCGGCTTATTGAGCAGCCCCACCAAAAACGGGGAGGGTAAGGGCTGCCCGCTTGCAGTGGTCAACAGGCTACCGGGGCTGCCAGAATAAAAAATAATTTCCGCGTAGCCATCCGGTACTACCTCAAAACTCGCGGGCAATTCGCCAAAGTCTTTGCTCGTGTACCAAAAGCTCTGGATGGTATCGCGGAGCACTTCCGGTGGGTCAACTTCTTGGTGCTGCATGTGGAAAGATAGCCGATTGAGATTGGCTGGCTATTCTGAAAAGCTTTCTACGCTACGTTTGGCTACTGGTGCCAGTTGGGTAGCCCCGGTGTATGAGGGAGCGGGTCATGCGTCGGGTGCATTTAAAGGCGGTAGAGTTTTTTCGCCATTCGGCGCAAATAGATTCGGAAGGGGTCAGCCCCTTTAAGCGCTTCAGCCGCTTGGCATAGCTGTAGGCTACTAAGCAGCTCTGTAAATGGGCATTGAGTATTATGTCGTAATCGTGGCCGCCTTTACCGTGCGATTCATCCGCTCAACCTGGCCGTTGGTCCAGGGGTGAGCTTCTTTCCAGATGCTGCGTGTAAAATGCTTCCTTCGGGATGCCAGATGAGCATGACGTTCTTGCATTACCTAATACCCATTACCTATTACCCATGAAAACCACCCTCACGCCTACGCTTGGTACCTGGCAGCTGTGGGCCATCGCGGTGGGGCTCGTCATTTCGGGCGAGTATTTTGGGTGGAACTACGGCTGGGCGGCGGCCGGGCCGGTGGGCTTCTTGGTGGCCACGCTGCTCGTGACGGTGCTCTACGTCACGTTCGTGCTCAGCTTCACGGAGCTGACTACGGCCATTCCGCGGGCGGGCGGGCCTTTTGCCTACGCCTCGCGGGCCTTCGGGCCGTTGGCAGGGGTAATGGCCGGCTACGCCACCCTGATTGAGTTTTTGCTGGCGCCGCCGGCCATTGCCTTCGCGCTGGGCAGCTACGCGCATTTTTTGTGGCCGGCGCTACCGGTGCGGGGCACGGCGCTGGGCTGCTACGGGGCCTTCACGCTGCTCAACCTGCTGGGTATTAAGGAATCGGCCAATTTTGCGCTGGTCGTCACGGGGCTGGCCGTGGCCGAGCTGCTGGTGTTTATGGGCCTGCTGGCGCCGCACTTTCGGGTGGCTAATTTTCTGGCGCACCCGGTGCCGGTGCGGGCGGCGGGCGTGCTGGCGGCGCTGCCGTTCGCCATCTGGTTTTACCTGGCCATTGAGGGGGTAGCGCTCCCGCAGGGCAACGGGTCCGCTTGATTATCACGACCGGTTACTAGAATTTGTACAACTCTTTCAGTCCCTCGCGGAGCGTAGCCGGCTGGCGCCCGAGCAGCTGCTCCAGGTCCGGGCTCACTTCGTCTTCCTGCCCGTTTTTGATGTCGGTCATAAACCCCACAATCCGCCCCACGACCACGTCGGGTAGCCCACGCCCTTTGAGTCCCTGCGCAAAGGCGGGTGCCTCAGCGGCGGTGTACTTCACCGTTTTGCCGGAGAGGTCGCTGAGCACCGCCGCCACGTCGCCAAAGGAATACGATTCGCTGCCGGTGAGGTGGTACAGGGGCTTGGCGGGGCCGTCGGCAGCCATCACGTTGGCCAGGGCTTCGCCCATTTCGCGGCGCAGCGCAAACGATACTTTGCCCTGGCCGGCGGGCAGGTAGATGCCCGTTTCAAACACTTTCTCGCCCACGAACTGCGGAACGGCGTCTAGGTACAACACGTTGCGAAACAGGCTGTAGGCCAGCCCACTTGCTTTGATGAGGTCCTCCGTCTGGAAATGGCCTTCCATGAGCTGGTTGGCCATCGTGGCCCGGTCTTTCAGCGTGCGGCTGGTGTAGCCCAGCCACTGCACGCCCGCTTTTTTGGCGGCGCTGACCACGTTCTGGTGCTGCTGCACGCGGTGCTCCTCGTCGGTGCCGGCGATGAGCAGGACTTTGTTGATGCCGTGCATGGCCTGGTCGAGCGCGGCCGCGTCGTCGTAGCTGCCGAGGCGCAGGTCCACGCCTTTGGCTTTGAGCCCCGCGGCTTTCTGCTCATCCCGAACCAAGGCGGCAATCTGAGAAGCGGGCAGCTTCTTCAGCAGGAAATCGATGGTGGCCGAGCCGAGGTGGCCCGTGGCGCCGGTTACAAGAATCATAAGGAGGGGTTTTTGGGGGGTGAAAGGACACGCTGGTTGAATCACGTTTGGCGACTCTTAGATGGATTCCGGATTATTCGCCCTGGGAACTATTGGGTCGTATCCAAACAGTCGTTTTAAACACTTGTTTAGTAATGGGACAAAAAATCACCCCTTTTTCAGGTAGGCCATTATCATTTCGGGTATCAGTTGCTTGCGCGTGAGCATGAACTGCCGAAACCCCGCCTCGTCCAAGTTGCCGACGTAGGAAAGCATGGGCTTGGCCATCACGGGAAAGATGATGCTGCTCATCAAGGTGGAAACAATCTGCAAGGGTTCCACCGGGCGGATATGGCCTTTCTGCGCTTCCTGAAGCAACTGCCTATGGAAAACCGACTGTTCGATAATCCCTTTCACGTTCAGCTCCTGGAAAAACGCCGCCCCGTTGGTTCGTAGCTCCGAAAGCACAAAGCCGGGCAGCAACGGGTTTTCCAGAATGAAGTCGGTGTACTGGTCCACCACCTTCCATATCTTCACTTCCAGGGGCGTTTCTTCATTGAGCATGACGCCGATGCGGCCCAGCAACTCCCGGAAAGTTTCCAGGTAGATGCTCTTGAACAGCTCCCCTTTGCTGCGAAAATAGTAGTTGACCATCGCCAGATTTACGCCGGCTTCCTCGGCAATCTGGCGAATTTTAGCCCCCTCGTAGCCTTGTTCGAGAAACACTCTGCGAGCGGCCTCCCGTATTTTCGCTTCCGGGTCCTGATTTTCCTCTGCCATGCTGGTAGTGATTGCGGCAAAGGTAAGCAAAAAATCCGAAGTTAAACAGATGTTTAATCACTAGGGGCTTCGTCAAACAAACCGGGAAAACGACGAGTCGGCGGTGTTCCCCGATTTATTGGGCCTTGGAAACGGCGGTGGTCGTCCTTAGCTTACGTAGCCGCACTGTTGCCAAAACTGGCGGGCCGCCGCGTGCAACGGGACATCCAGCGGCGTTTCGGGCGACTCCTGCACTATGCGCGCCAGCGGCAGGGGCGCTTGCGGCAGGCTGCCCATCTGCCAGGGTTGTTGGGCTTGGTTGGCTTCCAGCCCTGCGCAAAACTCGCGCACCAGCAGGTCGGGCGTATCCACGCGCGTATAGATGGGCCAGCCGCTGAAATCGACGGTGGGCACGTCGGCGGGTAGGGTCAGATAGCGGGTCTGTTCGATGGTACCCCGCCGGAAACCCCGTTGCTCCAGCTCCACCAGGCGCGACGCGGCCAGCGGCAGGAAGTGCATCCCGGCTTCCGCTAGCTGATTGGCCCAGACCAGGATACCCTCATCAAGAATGGCATCCAGCTCGCCCGCCTGGGCCTTGCCCAGGCGGGAAGCATGGTTCGGCATCGGCTGTTCAAACTACACGCTCCTGCCCCAGGCGATGATATCGGCATAGCTGAAGCCGTGGGTGAGCAGCACCTGCTCCACCAGGCGCGTGGTCACCAATTGGCCGCCCCCAGGTGGAGAGCCGCAGCGGGTAGCGCTGGGTGCGAATGTCATCCAAAGAGGTCAGGCCGGAGTCTTTCCGCCTGAGCCTATTTGCCCTGCGCCGCCGCGAGCCGGGGCTGGCGCGGCCCTTCGTGGTGCCCGGCTACCCGGCGGTGCCGCTGCTGGCGCTGGCCCTGGTACTGCTGAGCCTGGGCACGATAATCTATTACCACCCAGGCCTAAGCGTGGCTTTCGCGGCGGGTCTGGTGCTGGCGGTCAGTAGCGCGAAGCTGCTGCTGCGGGCTACTGGCTTTCCTGGAGCAAAGACAGAAGTGTAGAGCCGCAACATATTGCGGCTCGTCGTTGCTGATGTTGTTGGTTCTGCTCCGTGCTTCACAATGCTAGTCGTTCAACGACGAGCCGCAATATGTTGCGGCTCTACTTCAAAACCTTTCTAATTCTTCCCTTCGCTGAGCTTTTGGGCCAGGGGCTGCGGCACGCCGGCGCTGTTGAGCAGACCGCTCACCAGCGCCTGGCGCCACAGCACGAACACCGCGAAGCGCAGGTCGCGGTTGGTGCGCAGGCTGCCGGGGGCCAGCTTACCGTTGGCGCGCGGGTTGTTATCGCGGATAAACAGGGTGTTGGCCAGGCCCGATTCAATTTTGGTCAGCAGATTTTTTTTCAGCTTATCGCCTTTGCTTTTCAGCACTTGCAGGTGCAAATCCGAGTACTCGGCCCACAGGGTGCCCGTGGCCCGCTGCCGGTCGGCGTGCAGGTCGAAGCGCAGGGTGTGCAGCTGGCCGCTGCTGAACTCAAATAGCCGCGTGGGCCCAATCATGGGGTTGAGAATGGCAAACGGCGTGGCCCCGAACGTGCCCGTGACCTGGTGCCGGCCCAGCGGGTCGAGCAATGGGATGCGCAGCTGCAAGGCCAGGCGGCAGCGGTTTTGGAGGAGCGCGGTGGCCTCGCCGGTCAGGGGTTGGGCGGCCGTCATACGGCGCGGGTCGTTGCTGAGGTTATGCAGCGTGCCGCTGAGGTTATCGAGGGTAATATGGCCCACCACCGGACTGCGCGGGCTGCGGTAGGGCAGGCTCACATTGGCCGAGTTTACCCGCACTTCGGCCACGCTCACCAGCAGGGGTAGGCGGCGCACGGCCAGCGGCGTAAAGATGGACGGCTGGCGGGGCAGCGGCGCGCGGCCGTCGCTGGCAATTTCAATCCAGGGCCGCTCGGCGGTGAGGGTGCGCGCCACCAGCGCGCGCTGCCGGGCCAGGCGGCCAAAATCGAGCCCCGCCAGCCGCAGCGCCGGCAGCCGCAGCACCAGATGCACCGACTGCTCGCCCTTGCGCCGGTCCTGCTCGGCGGCCGAAAAATTGGGCTGAATGGCCAGACCCAGCAGGCCCAGCGTTTGCCACCGGGTATCGAGGCGCAGCCCCGCCGCCGCCAATCGGAAATACGGCTCGTCGTACCGGGCCGTGATGCGCCCGGTGCTGGCCCGCCAGGCGCGGGCGTAGGCCACCCGGCGCGGGTCGCGGGCCGCGGCACCGTCAATTTTTATCCCACTGGCTTGCAAGTTGATATCGCGCACGGTGGGCGCCGGCTCACCGCCCGTTGTGCTAAGCTCACCGGCCCGCACGCGCAGGCTGGCCAGGTCGGCGCGGCGCAGGTAGGGCGCCAGCAGCTCGTGTAGCGGCCGGGCGGGCACACTGGGCGGCGGCCCGTGCAGTAGGGGCCGCTCCAGCGTCAGGGAGTCGGCCCGGAAGCGGCGCTCGTGCTGCATGGCCGCCGTGCGCCAGCCCGTGAGGCGCAGGCGTGGCAGCCACAAGTGGGTAGGCGCCGCACCACTACTGAGCAGCCGCAACGAATCGACAACCAGCTTATTTGTATCGAATTGCAGCCGCGCCAGCTCCCCTACCCCACCGGGCAGGCGCACGGCCGCGCCGCGCAGCCGGGCCGCCAGGCTGGCGGCGTAAGCGGTGCGCTGGGTATCGGCGGCGCCGGCGGCGCTCAGCAGCACGTCGCGGGCCGCCAGGTCGGCGCGGGCTACGTCGGCCAGGGTGTCGGGGCCGGCGGCGTAGCGGGCGCGCACCCGGCGCAGGGCCAGCAGCCCCAGCCGCAGGCCCGCGATGCGCCGGGGCAGCCGCTGGTACAGCGCCGGGCTCTTGGCGAAGAAACGCGGGGGTAGGCCCACCGGCGCGTCTACAGTTAACTCGCTCAGCACCAAGCTATCCACGGGCACCACGCCGCCGCGCAGCGCGGCCAGCACGCCCACGCCGCTGAGCCGGGCCGTGCCCAGCGTGAGGCGGAGGCGGGGCAGCGCGGCCGGCCACGCGCCGCGCCGGCGCGGGTCGGGCAGCAACTGCACCCGCTCTATTTCCAGACTTCGACTCAATAGGTGCGTGTGCAGCGCGCCCAGGCGCAGCTGGTACGCGCCGTGGCTTTGGCGGCTCACTTGCTGCTCCAGCTCGCGGCGTAGCCAGGGGTCGAGCCGCGCCAGGGCCACGGCTACTGTCGCCGCCAGCACTAACCCTACCCCCGCCACCCAGGGCCACCAGGGCCGGCCCCGGCTTGCGGTAGCGGCCGGGTTATCGACGGGCAGCGAGGACGGTAAGGGCATAGTACGGTGCTGCGTAAGCCCCTAACGGTAACTCGCGGCTTTATGCCGAATTCCTGGTTGAAAAATCATATTATTTTCTAAAAATCAATTCGTTATACTTATAGGACTTACGCAAAAGACGTTTGTCATTGCGAGCGCAGCGCGGCAATCGCACCCGAACGACACCCGAACGACTCGTTCGGGTGCGATTGCTTCGCGTTGCTCGCAATGACAAACGTCTTTTGCGTAAGTCCTAACTTATCAAAAAGCAGCTTGCGAGAATGGGCTAGAGCCGCGAAGGGTCGCGCCGCTACTCAAGCGCCTGGCGGCCCGGCGCGGCCGGCAGGCCCGATTCGTCCTTCAGCGCCACGCCCGAAAGCTGCCGCCGCAGCGCCTCGTTCAATAGGTACAAGAGCTTGTCGGCCGCCGCGTCGTAGCCCAGGCCGGCGGGCCGGATGTTGGACACGCAGTTGCGCGCCTCGTCGGTGAGGCCCGGCCGGGGGCCGTAGGTGAAATACGCGCCCAGGCTGTCGGGCGCGCTCAGGCCCGGCCGCTCGCCAATGAGCACCAGCACCAGCCGGGCGCGCAGCAGGTGGCCCACCTCGTCGCCGAGCGCCACGCGCGCCTGCCCGGCCAGCACCAGCGGGCCCAGCCGGAAGCCGGCTGGGCGCAGGGCGGGCACCAGCCGGCGCAGCAGGGGTAGGGCGTGCTGGTTAATAGCCGTGGCCGAGAGGCCATCGGCCAGCACCAGGGCCACGTCGCAGCTGCCCGTCGCGGCATCGGCCAGGTGGGCGCGGCTGGCCTCGTCGAGCTGCCGGCCACGGTCGGGGCGGCGCAGGTACTCGGGGCGGGTGGCGGCCTGGCTGCGCACTTCCAGTACCGGCCAGCCCAACGCATCCAGTTCCTTCACCAACTGCTCTTTATCGAGCCCCGAATACACGGCATCGCGGGCGTGGGCGTGGGCCAGCCGAAACGCCAGCGCCTCGCGCAGGGGCATGCTGGTGCCGCTGCGGCCCAGCCCAATGCGGGCGGCCGTGAAGGCGCGCAGGCCAGCCCAGGGGTCGGGCTCCGGCGAGGGGGTAGGGACGGTAGGCAGGTCGGGCATGAGGCGGAAAAGGTTCGCACCGCTGGCGGGCGGGCTTTCCCAAAAGTAACTGACTGCCAGGTCGCTTAACGGGCTACCGCCAGGCGGTGCCTGCGGTAAGCCCGGCCCCGGCCACTGGGGGCCGGGCCATTTATAAAGTTAACCTGACTTTCACGAAACACTCAGGAAACATTGGGTAGAGAATTTTGCATTTTATAAATCCGCAATTTCATTTCTCAATGAGAAATCAATGCGAATGCTGTAAAACATATTGCTTTTTACCCTTCTACTACTCCCTACCCCTCCGCTTTTCGCCTAACCCATTTCTCCATGAAACAACGACTATCCTTCTTGCTCGGGTTGTTGCTGCTGGCCTTCACCAGCGTCGCGCAGGTGACTACCAGCAGCCTGACCGGCCTTATCAAAGACGCGGCGGGTGAGCCCTCAATTGGGGCCACGGTGCGGGCCACGCACACGCCCAGCGGCACCACCTACGGCGTGGCCACCAATGCCGAAGGCCGCTACACCATTCAAAACATGCGCATCGGCGGGCCTTATACCGTCGAAATCAGCTACGTGGGCTACCGCACCACCACGCGCACCGGCCTGGAGCTGGCCCTGGGCCAGCCCTACGTGCTGAACGTGGCTCTGACGGCCGAGAGCGCCCAGCTCCAGGAAGTGGTGGTGACGGCCAATAACCCGCGCTCCATCCTGAACTCGGACAAAACCGGGGCCATCACCACTATCGACCGCAACGCCTTGCAGCGGCTGCCCTCTATCTCGCGCAACCTCAACGACTTCACGCGCCTCACGCCGCAGGCGGGCCCGGCGGGGGCCATTGGGGGGGGTAGCAACCGCTCGAACTATTTCAGCGTGGATGGCTCGGACTTCAACAACAACTTTGGTATCGGGGGCAACCTGCCGGCGGGCGGCGCGCCCATCTCGCTCGACGCTATTGAGGAGATTTCGGTGAACGTGACGCCGTTCGACGTGCGGCAGTCGGGCTTTACGGGGGCGGCCATCAACGCCGTGACCCGCGCCGGCACCAACGACTTCGCGGGCTCGGTCTACGGCTATTTCCGCAACCAAAAATTTCAGGGCAATCACGTGGGCGACCAGCGCGGGGCGCTGCAAAACGAGCAGCGCTTTTACCAATACGGCGCGCGCCTTGGCGGGCCGATTATCAAGAACAAGCTGTTCTTTTTCGCCAACTACGAAACCGAGGAAAACCGCACGCCCGGCCAGCAGCGCGTGGCCGCTACCGACGCCGCACCCTTCGGTAGCAGCATCAGCGTAGCGCGCCCCACGGCCACCGAGCTGGATGCCTACGCGGCCTTTCTGCGCGATAAGTACGGCTACGACCCCGGCGCTTACCAGGGCTACAGCTTCTTGGCCCCGCGTACCAAAATCCTGGGTCGCCTCGACTGGAACATCGCCCAGAACCACCACTTTAACGTGCGCTACAGCCAGGTAGAAGGCAAGGCACCGGCCTTTCCGAGCACCTCGCGCAGTCCGTTTGGTGGTTATAGGTACCCCAATCCTCTAAATAATGGCACCTTCCTGGATGGCAGCGGCAACCGCCAGCAGAACACGGCCTTGTTCTACCAGAACGCCAACTACTTCCAGGAATCCAACTTCTACTCGCTGGCCGCCGAGCTGAACTCGACCTTCGGCAGCAAAGGCAGCACCACCAACACCCTGCGCGGCACCTACACCCGCCAGAACGACCCGCGCAGCTCGCCCAGCAGCGCAACATTCCCCTTCGTTGATATTCTGAAGGACGGCACGCCCTTCACCTCGTTCGGTACCGAGCCCTTCACCTACGGCAACCTGCGCGACGTGAAAATCTATTCCGTGAAGGACGACTTTACCTGGGTACTGGGCCGCAACAACTTCACGGCCGGCTACCAGGGCGACTTCAGCGAAACCAAGAACGGCTTCCAGCGCTTCGGCACCGGCTACTACACGTTTGCGTCGTGGGATGATTTTGCGACGGGCAAAAAACCCGTTGACTTCGGCATTACCTACTCGCTCACGCCCGGCTATGCGCAAGCGTTTCCGAGCTTTAAGTACCAGCAGCACTCGGTGTACTTGCAGGATGAGATTGCCGTGTCGGACCGCCTGCGCGTGACGGGGGGCCTGCGCGTTGACCTTACGCACTACGCCAACACGTTGCGCCCGTTCCCGCTGGAGGCGGGCCTGACCTTTGCCGGCGGCGAGAAAGTTGACGTAGCCGCCCTACCGGGCAACCAGGTGCTGTACTCGCCGCGCCTGGGCTTCAACCTCGACGTGCTCGGCAACCGCACCTTGCAGCTGCGCGGCGGCTCGGGCATTTTCACGGGCCGCGTGCCCTACGTCTGGATTGTGAGCCAGGCCGGCGACGCGGGCACCCTGCAAATCACGCAGACCTATGGGGCCTCTCAGGGCAGCAGCAACCCGACGGTGCCGGGCCCCTTCAACCCCGACCCCACCGCCTACCGCCCCACCACGGCCCCGCAGCCCGGCACCGTTATTCCGAGCACGACCTCATCGCTGGCCCAGAACTTTCGCTTCCCGCAGACTTGGAAGAGCAGCCTGGCCGTGGATGCTAAACTACCTTTTGGGGTAGTGGGCACGGTAGAAGCCATCGTGAACCGCGACATCAACGCGGCGGTGTACCGGAATGCCAACCTGGTAGCGCCTACCGCCTTGGGCGTGAGCGGCTACCCCGACAACCGCCTGATTTATCCGAGTGCTAACACGAATAAGTTCGTCAACCCGCTCACTACGGCCGGTCAACCGGTAGCCAACGGGGCCACTACCGGCACCGGCGCTTACAATGCCATCGTGCTCGGCAACGCCTCGCAGGGATACTACTTCTCGCTGACCGGCAAGCTCGACAAGCAGTTCAGCAACAACCTGTTTGGCTCGTTATCCTACACCTACACCGACGCGAAAAACCTATTTGACGGCGGCGGCGACCAGCCCCTGTCGGCCTGGCAGGGCACGCCAACCGTCAACGGCTCGAATAACCTGGGCCTGAGCTACAACGGCAACACCCTACCCCACCGCGTTATCGCCTCCCTCTCGTACCGGGCCGAGTACCTGGGCCACCTGGGCACTACGTTCTCGTTCTTCTACGAGGGTGCCACGCAGGGACGCTACTCGTACCTGTACTCGACCGACTTCAACCGCGACGGGGCCAACGCCGACCTGATTTACATCCCGAAAGACCCCTCGGAAATCACCTTTGTGCCCGTGACCACGGGCAGCGGGGCCACGCTGCAAACGCAGTTTACGGCCCAGCAGCAGAGCGATGCCTTCTTCGCCTTCATCAAGCAGGACCCCTACCTGAGCCAGCACCAGGGCGCGTATGCCGAGCGCAACGGCGCGCAGTTTCCCTGGCGCAGCCAGATTGACGTGAAGATTCTCCAGGATATTTTCACCAACCTCGGCGGCAAGCGCAACTCGCTGCAAGTGAGCCTCGATATTTTTAACCTGGGCAACCTGCTGAACAATAACTGGGGCCGCGTGCAGCAGCTCACCTTCAACAACTTCCTGGAGCCCCAGAACGTGAGCACCCTCACCACGGCCGCCACTAGCCCCAAGCCTACTTTCCGCTTCGGCCGCGACGCCGTGACCGGCCAACTGCTGACCAATACCTTCCGCGACGCGGTGACTCTATCCTCGACCTACTACATGCAGGTGGGCCTGCGCTACAGCTTCAACTAGCAGCCCCTACCCCCTCCTGAAAAGCCGGTCGGGCCCCAAGCGGGCGGCCGGCTTTTTCACGAGTTACCTCTTGATTTTCAAGTTTTTTTACCCGTCCTTCTCAAGCCTTCTACCATGTCTTTTCGCCACATTACCGTTCTTTTTCTTTGCCTGAGCCTGTTCACGTTTGAGGCGCGGGCCTGGGGCGTGCTGGGCCACCGCACCATCGCGCGCATTGCCGAAAATCACCTCACGCCCAAGGCCCGGCGCGAGATAGCCACGCTGCTGGCCGGCGAAACCCTGCCGCTGGTCAGCACTTTTCCCGACGAAATCCGGCCCTACCCCACCTTCAAGTACACGGCGCCCTGGCACTACCTCGATACCACGCCCCGGCTGCCCTACGCGCAGTACGTGGCCACCATCGACACCATGAAGCAGCCCAACGCCTACCTGGCAATTCAGCAGATGCAGCGGCAGTTGCAAGACCGCGGCCAGCCGGCGGCCGACCGGCTGTTTGCCCTCAAGTTTTTGGTGCACCTGGTGGGCGATGTGCACCAGCCCATGCACGCGGGCCACGCCGACGACCAGGGCGGCAATAAGGTGCTGGTTAAGTTTCAGGGCAAAGACCTGAACCTGCACAGCCTCTGGGACAGCGCCCTGCTCGACTACGAGGGCATGACCTACACCGAGCTGGCCGCCACCTACGACCACGCCAGCCCCGCCCAGGTACGGGAGTGGCAGCAAGCCCCGGCCGCCACCTGGCTCTTCGAGTCGTACCAGCTCAGCGAGCCCCTCTACGCCGAAGCGGCCCAGAACCCGGCCTTCGACTATGCCTACTACCCCGCCCACGCGGCCCTGCTGCACCAGCGCCTGCTGGAAGCCGGCATTCGCCTGGCCGGGTTGCTCAACCAGGCTTTCGCGTAGGGGCGTGGCGTGCTGGCAGGCCCACGCCCCTACCCCAGCGCGGCCGGCAGTTGGCCCAGCAGCCGCGCCGCCGTGGCCGGCAGCTGGTGCCCGCGCTCGTCAAAAATGCCCTGCCGCACCAGCCAGGCGGCAAACTCGGGCGCGGGCCGCAGGCCCAGCACCCGGCGCAGGTACAGGGCATCGTGGAAGGAAGTGGACTGGTAGCCGAGCATGATATCATCGGCCCCCGGCACGCCCATGATGAAGTTGCAGCCCGCCACGCCCAGCAGCGTGAGCAGCGTGTCCATGTCGTCCTGGTCGGCCTCGGCGTGGTTGGTGTAGCACACGTCCACGCCCATTGGCAGGCCCAGCAGTTTGGCGCAGAAGTGGTCTTCCAGCGCGGCCCGAATGATTTGCTTGCCGTCGTAGAGGTACTCGGGGCCGATGAAGCCGACCACCGAATTGACCAGCAGCGGCCGGAAGCGCCGGGCCACGGCGTAGGCCCGCGCCTCGCAGGTTTGCTGGTCGAGGCCGTGGTGGGCATTGGCCGAAAGGGCGCTGCCCTGGCCGGTTTCGAAGTACATCACGTGGTCGCCCAGCGTGCCGCGGCCCAGCGCCAGCGTGGCCGCGTGGGCTTCCCGCAACAGGCTCAGGCTAATGCCAAAGCTCTTATTGGCCGCCTCGGTGCCGGCGATGGACTGAAACGTGAGGTCCACGGGCGCGCCCTGGCTGATGAGGTAGAGGGTAGTCGTGACGTGGCACAGCACGCAGGTCTGGGTCGGAAT
>JAABUN010002942.1_pt1 | contig 28081 bp, 24 predicted proteins | sample 5559311 | NCBI WGS metagenome assembly JAABUN01 (sample SAMN10711877, study PRJNA513370) | rock metagenome | isolation source: Antarctica rocks | place: Antarctica: Victoria Land, Siegfried Peak sud
GCGTAACCTCCTCTACTTGCCGGTCGTACAACTTTTAGCGTTTCAACGTTCCCTTGCCAAGGGTCTGAATCCGGACAGGCCGAACAATTTGGAGGCGGTCGTGATGCTCGAGTAGGTGCTTACCCGGCCTACGTCTCTCGTCCCTTGTGCTACAAGAACTTTTCAGGAGGTAAGTGGTGAAATGATTTCCAGTACGTTCAACGGCCTCACTTGTCGGACTTTCGGTTTTAGCAGCCGCGTCCGCTCAGACGACGATCACCTACGCCATCTGGGATAACAACCAGTTGCCGGTTCATGAGCAGATCGCCGCTGCGTTCGAGGCGGAGCATCCGGACGTCAAGGTTGACATTCAGGTGGTGCCCTGGGGCAACTACTGGGACAAGCTGCAAACCGCTGTCGCCGGGGGCCAAGCCTACGACGTCTTTTGGATGAACGGGCCGAACTTTCCAGTGTACGCCTCAAACGGTGTGATCATGAATTTGCAAGACCGGGTTACGTCGGACGCTCTAGACACCACGGTCTACCCGGAGTCGCTCGTCAACCTTTATAGCCTGGACGGTGACCTCTACGGTCTACCCAAAGATTTCGATACCATCGCGCTTTTTTACAACAAAGACATGTTCGACGCTGCCGGGGTAGATTATCCGAGCGCCGACTGGACCTGGGACGACCTCAAAGCGGCGGCACAGACGCTGACCACAGACGGCAACTGGGGCTTCGCCTCGACGACCGCCGACCAGTCGGGTTACTGGAACTTTATCTATGAAAACGGCGGGCAGGTGCTCAACCCGGCGGGAACGGCCGTAGAGATCGACCAACCCGCCGCTTGCGACGCGATCAAGTACCTTTACAGCTTTGTCGAGGACGGCCTTTCGCCCGACGGTGCGACGATGACTTCAGTTGACCCCTGGACGCAGCTTTTCCCCGGTGGACGGGTCGGGATGGTGGTGGGCGGTTCGTGGTTGGCAAGAACCTACGCTGACGCCGAACCGACGATCGACGTCGCACCGCTGCCTAAAGAGACCGAGCAAGCCACTATCATTCACGGGCTCGCCAACGTCGTCTGGTCGAAAACAGAGCATCCGGACGAGGCGTGGGCGTTTGCCAAATATCTCGGCAGCGACGCAGCGGCAACCTTGCTCGCTCAGTCCGGGACCGTCATCCCCGCCTACAACGGCTTTCAAGACGCCTGGGTCGAGTCGATTCCCGACATGAACTTGCAGGTATTTATGGACGCTACCGCCTACGCGGTTCCTTACCCGACGACAACGAAGGGCAGCGAGTGGCAAACCAAGCTGGTCGAGGTTTTAGGTGAAGTCTGGAACGGCAACACGCCCATCGACAACGCCTGTGCGGACGCGGCAACGGCAGCCAACGCCGTTTTAGGGCAGTAACGGGTGGCGCTTAACGCTGGGCGCAGCAGGGCGGCTCGCCGAGAAGCCATGTGGGGCTACCTGATGGTCGCGCCGATGGTACTGGGGCTCGGGGTGTTTTTCTACCTGGCGTTAGGCGCGTCGTTTTTTATCAGCTTGACGGACTGGAACGTCCTGACTCCACCCAAGTGGGTCGGCTTTGAAAACTACCGGGCGCTTTTTGCCAATCCGACCTTTCGTTACGCCCTCCGCAATACGCTCTATTACACGCTGCTCAGCGTGCCTCTCGGGGTTGCGACCTCGCTCGTACTCGCCGTCGCCCTCAATACGAACTTACGTTTTCGCAACGTCTACCGGCTGGTGTTCTTTTTACCCGTCCTGACCATGCCGGTCGCTATCGGCGTGGTGTGGAACTGGATTTACAACCCGGACTTCGGCCTCTTAAATCAGGTACTCGGGCTCGTCGGCGCGCCCCGGATCAAGTGGCTGACCGACCCGACTTTTGCCATGCCCGCCCTTGTTATTTTGTCGGTCTGGCAAGGCTCGGGCTACGGCATGATCATCTTTTTGGCAGGCTTGCAAAATATCCCCAGAGAGTTTTATGAGGCGGCGCAGATCGACGGCGCAACCGGCTGGCACCGTTTCCGTTTCGTCACGCTGCCGCTCCTGAGCCCGACGATGTTTTTTGTCAGTATCACCTCGCTTATCGGTGCGTTTCAAATTTTCGACGTCGTCTACGCCATGACCGCCGGGCGCGCGTCGGACACCCTGCGTACAGTCGTGTACATGATTTACGAGGAGGGTTTCCGGTATTTCCGTATGGGTCAGGCAACCGCCGTCGCCTGGATTTTGTTCGGCCTGATTCTGGTCGTCACGGCGGTGCAGCTGCGGTTGCAGCGGCGCTGGGTGCATTACGAATAACGCTTGACACAGCGTGACACGTCACGTCTAGATAGGAGGTTCAACGTGCAAAAATCGCTCCGAAGGCCCGCCGAACTTACGACCGGTTCTACGCGCCGCTTGTTCGGCAACCGCGTATGTTTCGGCCTCCTTCACGCCGCGCTGATTTTGGCCGGGATAGGCGCGCTTATCCCGTTCGTCTGGATGATCTCGACCTCACTCAAGGGGCAGATGGAGGTCTTGAGCGCAACCCCGACCTTCTGGCCCGAAGCGTGGCGCTGGCAAAACTACAAAGAAGTCTTCGAGCAGGTGCCTTTTGGCCGCTTTTACTTCAATACTTTTGTCGTAACAGTAGCAAGGGCTGTCGGACAGGTCTTTTTTGCCTCGCTCGCCGCCTTCGCCTTTGCGCGCCTTAAGTTTCCCGGTCGTAACCTGCTCTTTTTCGGTGTGCTCGCCGTGATGATGGTCCCGGGGCAGGTCACGCTCGTCCCCAACTACGTGCTCCTGAAGTATCTAGGCTGGCTCGATTCGTATCAGGGACTGATCGTCCCGAGTTTGTTCAGCGCTTTCGGTACCTTTTTACTCCGGCAGTTTTACCTGTCGCTACCACAAAACCTCATCGACGCGGCGGTTTTAGAGGGCTGTAACCCGCTACAGGTCTTCTGGCACGTGGCGCTCCCCCTGTCACGTTCGATTATGGTCGCTTTTGGCGTGCTCGTCACGCTCTGGTCGTGGAACGACTTTTTGTGGCCCTTAATCATCACCAGCAGCACCAAGATGCAGATGCTCTCGGTCGGTATCGCCTACTTTCAGGGCCAGTTCGTCAGCAACTTTGCGGTGATGATGGCGGCTGCTACGCTGGCGACCCTGCCGATGGTCATCGTTTTCGTGTTCGCCCAACGCTTTTTAATCGAGGGCATCACTATGAGCGGGATGAAACTGTGAGAAGGCAGTAGTCAGAATTCAGTAGGCAGAAGCTGTGAGGTGGCTCGAGATGAAATAAACAGTGACCAACCGATGACGAACCGTTGACGACTCATTTCAGAGGAGGAACACATGAAAAAAGGTCTTTTCGCACTTGCATTCTCCCTGCTGCTCAGCACCGCGCTGGCGCAGACCGACGTTACCTTTATGGCCTGGGGCTCGCCTGAAGAGCTGACGGTCTGGCAGACGATTGCCGACGAATTTAACCAGGCCAATCCCGACATCAACGTGTCTGTAGAAGTAAGCGACTGGGAAGCGTACTTTAACAAGCTCCAGACGCTCTTTGCGGGTGGTACGCCGCCGGACGTTTTTGCTATGGACGCGCCGCTCTACCCGGACTGGCAGTCGCGGGGCGTGCTTAAAAACTTGCAACCCTACCTCGACGCCGAATCGGGTGTGTTAGACGGCTTCTACCCGGTGACGTTGCAGGCCTACGAAACTGAAGAGGGTTACTTCGGCTTGCCACGCGACTTCCAGACCATCGTGCTCTACTACAATAAAGACATGTTCGACGCGGCGGGCGTCGAGTATCCGACAAACGACTGGACGCTTACCGACCTGCGCGAAGCAGCCAAAAAGCTTACTTCAGACACCGACGGCGACGGGTCCACCGATCAGTGGGGCTACTGGGCCGACTTTTACGATATGGAACTCTTTTGGGGCGGCGCGATCTGGGGCTCCGGCGGGCAAGTCATCAGCGACGACCACACCGAAACGCTCCTGGCCGAAGGCCCCGCGCGCGACGTATGGACGATGATCAGCGACATGATCTTTGAAGACGGCTCGGTGCCTACCACGGGCCAAGCCGAACAGTATGGTTACGACATCTTTCTGGCTGAACGCGCCGCCATGACCACCATCGGGCACTGGTCGGTACCCGAGTACACCGCGCAGGGCATCAACTTCGACGTAGCCGCCTTTCCGGCAGGTCCGGAGGAGCGTGCGACGGTCGTCAACAGCGCGGGCTTCGTGATCGCCGACGCCTCACCGAACGCCGACGCCGCCTGGGAGTTTGTCAAGTACGCGGTCGGCCCGAGCGGGCAGACGCGGCTCGCCGAACTCGGTTTTGCTGCCCCCGTGCTCAAGTCGGTCGCTGAGAGCCCGGTGTTTTTGGAGCAAGGTGCAGACATCAATCAGCAGGTCTATCTCGACGCCTTGGAGTACGCTCAGCCCAAACCCTCGTTCGTGGGCTACGGCGAGTGGTCGGGCGTCGTCGGCGACACGCTCTCGCTGGTGTGGTCGGGCGACCTGAGCATCGACGAGGCTTTGGACGAACTCGTACCTTTAGCCAACGACGTTTTGGCAGCGAACCAGTAACCACGTGTTCTTTGGGGGCGGCTCAGGCCGCTCCCTATTTATAAGAAGGCTGACCTATGCAAACTGGCATCAAACCCCTCGGACGCGAACGCTGGTGGCTCTTTTTGCTGCTCGCGCCGACCTTGTTGGGTCTGCTCTTCGGTGCGTTCGGCTCGGTAGCGGCGAGCGTGGTGATCAGCCTGACGAACTGGGACCTGCTGACGCCGCCCGAATGGGCCGGGTTGCAGAATTACCTCGACCTGATAGACGACTCTATGTTTCTCAAGTCCATGCGTATCACCACGCAGTTCGCTGCGATGTACGTACCGGGCGTGATTATTTTGTCTTTAATCGTGGCGCTGCTGTTAAACCGCAAGATTCGCGGGGTGAGTTTTTTCCGGGTAGCTTTTTTCCTACCGGTCATCTCGTCTTCGGTCGCGGTCGGGTTGTTGTGGACCTGGATTTACGCACAGGACAACGGCCTTCTGAATTACGTCGTCACCTTTTTTGGCGGTGACCCGGTGCGCTGGTTGGGCCGCGATCTGGCGCTTTACTCAGTGACGGTGGTCAACATCTGGGGCGCGGTAGGGGAGGGGATGATTATCTTTTTAGCGGGGTTACAGGCCGTTCCGCGCGACTATTACGAGGCGGCGAAGCTCGACGGCGCAACCGGATTACAACGTCTTACCAACATCACCCTGCCGTTAATCGTCCCGAGTATCTTTTTCCAGGCTGTTATTTCGACCATCAACGCTTTTCAGGTGTTCGAGTACATCTATATTTTGACCCGGACCTCGAGCGGCGGCTCGACCACCCCGACGATGGTCTTTACAATCTACCGCAACGGCTTTAACTACTTCCGTATGGGTCAGGCGAGCGCGCAGGCGATTGTTCTGGCTGTGATTATCTTCGTTCTGACGCTTCTATACTTCCGCATTCAGCGGCGTTGGGTGGTGTGACGTGACCCTAAAGACTCGAGACCGCCTCTTCGACCTGCTCGCCTACGCGCTGCTGATTTTGGGCGCGCTCGTGATGGTGGGGCCGTTTGTGTGGATGGTCTCGACCTCGCTCAAAGAGCCTGCCGACCAGTTTACTCGGGCGCTTATCCCCAACCCCGTCACCTTCGACAACTACGCCCGCCTCTGGGACACGCTGCCCTTTACGCGGCTTATCTGGAACAGCTTCAAAATCGCGTCGATTGCCACGGTTGGGCAACTCTTAACCTGTTCAATGGCCGGATTTGCCTTTGCGGCCGTAAAGTTCCGGGGCCGCAACGTGCTCTTCGTCATGCTCCTTATCACGCTGATGATTCCCTTTCAGGTGACGCTGATTCCGAACTTTATCATCTATCGCTGGTTAGGGCTCTACGGCACGCAGGTTCCGCTCTACCTGCCCGCGTTTTTGGGCGGGGCGTTCGGTACCTTTTTGCTCCGGCAGTATTTCATGACCATCCCCACCGAACTTGCTGAAGCTGCCCGCATCGACGGCGCGTCGCTGTGGACGATCTACTGGCGTATCTACCTGCCGCTGGCGCGGCCCGCGCTGGGCGCACTGGCGATCTTTACCTTTTTGTTTTCGTGGAACGACCTCTTCGGTCCGCTGATCTACCTGCCGAGCGATCTGGAGAAAACCACCCTGCCCGTCGGCCTGGCGCTGTTTCAAGCGCAGTACAGCGGTCGCTGGACGGTGATGATGGCGGCCGTGTTAATCAGCATCGCGCCGATTATCACGGTGTTCTTCTTCGCGCAAAAGCAGTTTATCGAGGGGATCGCGTTGTCGGGGGGGAAGTGAAGGGCAGAGGTCAGAATTCAGGGGTCGGTAGTTAGAATTTGAACCTACTGAATTCTGACTACTGTCTACTGACGAAGGGAGTCACATGAAACGTTGGTTTGCAGTCATAGGCATCCTAATTTCCATAGGCGTCGGTTTGGCGCAAGAGGGGGCGCGGGCGGGTGTTCACGACATCGAGAATTACGTCGTGTATTACGGCAAAGGAAAGCTGGAGGCGCTGAGCACTTTCGACCTCGCCATCATCCAACCCGATACGCTTAGCAAAGAGGAACTCGCCAGACTCAAAGCGAGCGGTACGCTCGTCGTCGCCTACTTGAGCGTGGGGGAAGCCGAACCCGCACGTCCCTGGTATTTGGACGGGCGCGTTGACCCGGGCTGGTTACTCAGCAAGAACGAAAACTGGGGCTCGTACCTGGTAGACGTAAACCAAAAAGGCTGGCAACAGCTCATGCGTGAGCTGACCGGCGAGTTTTTGGACGGGGGTTTCGATGGTGTGTTTTTGGACACGGTGGATACTGTGGACGCCTATTCCGAGACCGTCCCTGGGATGGTTGACCTGATTAAAGGCTTGCGCGAGGCGTATCCGCAGGCGCTGCTGGTACAAAACCGTGGCTTTACGGTGCTTGACGAGCTTACCGGTACCATCGACGCGCTGATGTTCGAGAGCCTGACGGGTTCTTATGATTTCGGCAACGATACCTACGTTTACGCCGACAACAGCTTCCTCGCCGAAGAACTAGCCGAGCTGAAAAAGCGCACCGACCTGGTGATTTTAGCCCTCGACTACGCCGACACCCCGGCGACGGCCTACCGCGCGGTGGCGGCGGCGAAAGGCTACGGTTTCGTACCCGCCGTCTCGACGATTTTGTTAGATGAGATTCCGGACTACGGCTTGGGGGCAGGCGGCCCTGACGACATCCGCGTGACCGACCTCTCGGTGCAGAACGCCGGGACGCAGATCTCCATCGTGGTCAAGGTCGAGAACATCGGGCTGAGCGAGGCGGGGCGTGTGCCGGTGAGCCTGACGGTGGACGGTGAGCAGATCGCTACCGAGACGTACCAGAACCTCGGTATCGGTGAGGGAGAAGTCTGGCGCGTACCGTGGGAGAGCGCGGCAGAAACTGCAACCGTGCGCGCCACGGCGTTTTCGCTGAGTGACAAGGCGGCGGGGAACAACAGTATGGGGCTCGAGTACACCGCCGAAACGACCGCCGAAGAACCCGTCTTGCCACCCGAAAAACAAAAGCGCCGACCCGCCGACAACGGCCCCGACCTGGTGGCGACGGCCCTGACAGAACCGCTCACCATCGACGGCGACCTGTCGGATTGGAACGAGATGCCCTGTACCGAGGTGGGTACCGCCGAGCAGGTCACACTGGGTCTGCCTGATGAGTGGGCGGGCGAAGGCGACCTCAGCAGCCGCGTCTGCTACGCCTGGGACGCAAACAACCTCTACGTCGGTTTTGAAGTCACCGACGACGCCATCGTGCAGGCGCACACCGGCTCGTCCTTGTGGCGGGGAGACCATGTAGAGCTGTGGTTCGATACGCAGCTTCAGCTCGACTTCGCTTCGGCTGAGGCGGGGAATGACGATTTTCAGCTTGGTTTGAGTCCCGGCGATTGTACGGAGGCCGTAGCGCCGGACATCTTTATCTGGACGCCGTCGCGTTTGCGCGAAGAGTACGACGGAATCGAGTACGCCACAGCGTGCACGGGCACCGGTTATCGCGCCGAGATGCGTCTGCCTGCAAGCGTGCTGACCGGCCTCAAACTCGAGACCGGACACGCCATCGGCGCGACCTTCGATCCGAGCGACACCGATACGGCGGGCAGCAGCGAGCAGGAGATGATGCTCTCGAGTGCGCCCAACATGCAGTGGGGGGTGCCGACATTGTGGAACAACCTGATTCTCGAGGGGGAACCGACCGTGAGTGCAGAAGCCAGTGAAGGGGTGGGCACAGACGCAGGTCAACCTGAAGTCAAACGTGACCTCTCGCCCCTCCAAACCTTATCCCCGTCGAACGTCCCCTCCGACGTGACCGCCGTCATCGGTTACGCTTTCAGCCCCGGCGACGTGTCCAAACCGATTACTGATGAAGCGTTAGCCGAGGCGCGCGCTACCGTCCAACGCGCCGCTAGCGAAGGCACACTCTGGCTCGACGCCGACACGGGCATCACCAACTTTGCTGACAACTTCCTCAACGACCCTGCCCTCAGTTACACCCCGCTTGTAGAAGCGATTGTGGACGAGGCGCACAAACACGGCATCAAGGTCTTTTTCTACTTCAGCGGCTCTGAAATCGAAACGCTGAACTACTCGGAAAGCCCCGAAACGTCTATCGACAAGGTTTACCCCGAATGGATGCAGATCGACCAATTTGGCGAGCCGATGGCGTTTTTGCCGGGTGAGGTCGAGGCGTTTTGGCTGGGGCCGGACACGGGCGACGCCTGGGCCAATCCGCTAGCACCGGGCTACCGCGAGGCCATCATGAAACGCGCCGAAGTGGTAGCGGCAGCGGGCGCGGACGGCATCTTCGTCGATGTGCCCTACTACTTTATCTATGAGGACCGCTGGGCGGACTTCAGCGACGAGAGCGCGGCGGCGTTCAAAGCGGCGACGGGCTTCGACCTGCCGCGCAAGCTGGCGAACGACGGGCGGGCGTTTTACGCGTGGCTCGAGTGGCGGCAGACCGTCTGGCGCGACTACTTGGGCGAGATGAAAAGGCGGGCGCAAAAGGTCAACCCAGGCGTTCAGATTATCGCCGAAGAGTGGCCCGCCGCCTCGTTCGACGGGATTCTTTCAGCTGGTTACGACACCTCGGTCGCCGACCCCGCCATCGACGTCGCCGCGCACGAATACGGGCACAAGCAGGACGAGGGCGGTGCCATCGCCTATGACCTCGCCGACTGGCAGCACACCCGCGACATGTACAAGTGGTATCAGGGGATGAACCGTACCAACTGGTGCCTCTGCTACGCCACCGAAGCCGCCGACTCTAAGGCAATAGCCGCCATCACCTACGCGCACCAGCTGTCGTTCTGGGAGACCAAAGCGCCGACCATGCTTGACGAATCGGCGGGGCGGGCGTGGCGTAAAGAGCTGTTGGCGTGGGTCGCCGACCACGCCGAGACCTTTAACGGGGCGCAACCCGTCGCCGAGGTCGCGCTTGTCTACTCGAACCGGACGCGCAACCTGACGTTCGGCTCGAGCCTCGAGACCCTCACCGAAACCCAGCATCTGCTCGACGCTGCGAGCATTCCCTACGTCGTTATCCCCGAACCCAACATCGAACGGATTCACGATTTTCCTTACGTCATCGTGCCCGAAGTCACCTACGCGACCGACGCGGTGCAAGGAGCGGTTGAGAGCTATGAAGGCACGTTGCTCTTGGTCGGGAATTCGCTGAGCAGGGACGGCTGGGACGAAAACGATCTGACCCTGCCTGCCGAAACTCTCGACGCGTCCGCCGCCGTAACCGCTATCGAGAGCGTCCCGCTTACTGTTGAAAACGGTGAAGGCTTGTTCGTCGAACTCTTCAAAAGGGGAGACGCAACCCAAGTTCGCGTGTTCGACCCGAACTTGACCGAAGACTTCCGAGCCCTGCCGCGCACCGTCACGCTGAGGTTTGCCTGGGACGGCGAGACGCCGAACGTGTCCGCGCTGCCCTTTATGGGTGAAACACAAACCCTGAACGCGGTACAAGACGGCGATACGGTAAAGGTCGAGGTGCCGGTAGATATGTTTACGACGGTGACGATAAAACAGTAGTCAGCATCGTTTGAACCTGCTGACTACTGACTACCGTCTACTGACCACTCTAAAAATTCCAAAGGAGAATCTATGCCCAAAATCACCCTCATCGGTGCAGGTAGCGCCGTGTTCACCGCTGAAATCATCAAAGACATTCTCGCTACACCGGGACTCGAGTCCGGTACCTTTGCTCTGGTAGACATCGACGAAGGGCGGCTCGAGGTTGCCCACAACATGGCGGAATGGCTCGTGCAAAAGTCAGGCCGTAACTGGTCGGTCGAAGCGTCAACCGATAGAACTAAACTCTTGCCCGGTACGGATTACCTCATCAATTCAATTGAAGTCGCCGGTCTCGCCAACGTCCGGCACGACTACGACATTCCCATGAAGTACGGCGTCGATCAGTGTATCGGCGACACCATCGGGCCGGGGGGACTGTTCAAAGCTTTGCGAACGCTGCCCGCCTGGATTGAAATTCTAAAAGATACCGAACGCCTCGCGCCAAACGCGTTGGTGCTGAACTACACCAATCCGATGTCGCTGACCGTTCTGACGGGCGTGCGCGCCTCGAAACTACCCATCGTCGGGCTCTGCCACAGCATTCAGCACACCACCCAGCAACTCGCTGAGTATCTGGACATCCCTTACGAGGAGATCGACTGGCAAGGGGCGGGCATCAACCATCTGGCGTGGATTGTCAGGCTCGAGCGCGCCGGACAAAACCTCTATCCCGTATTGCAAGAACGCCTCGAGAAACACCCCGAAATCTACGAACGCGACCCTGTGCGTTTTGAAATGATGAAACATCTGGGCGCGTTCGTTACTGAATCGAGTGGGCACACCTCCGAGTACACGGCTTACTTTCGCAAACGTCCCGACCTGATCGAAAAATACATGCGGAGCGGCTACGAAGGCGAGAGCGGTTACTACGCGAACAACTGGCCGCGGTGGAGAGAGGAATATCTTCACGAGTTAGAGAACGTCGTTGCGGGCAAAGAAACCTTCGATATGAAGCGCGGCCCCGAGTACGCGTCTTACATCGTCGAAAGTATGGAAACGGGTAAACCGCAGATGATTTACGGCAACGTCCCGAACACCGGCCTCATCGACAACCTGCCGTACAACGGGGTGGTCGAGGTGGCGTGTCTGGTCGATAAAAAAGGTGTCCAACCGACGCACTTCGGTTCGCTACCGACGCATCTGGCAGCTTTAGATCAGCAGCACATGGCGTTTCACGATCTCGTGGCGACAGCGGTCCTCGAGGAAAACCGTGAGGCCGCCGTTCACGCGCTGATGATCGACCCGCTTACCGCTGCGGTCTGCTCGCTGGAGGAAATCCGCAGTATGTTTGACGAGATGGCGGCGGCTCAAAAGCGTGACCTGCCCACGTTTCTAAATCCTTGAGTGTAGGCAAGCGTCGATCTGGCTGTCATGAGCGATACCGCGCCGAACGCTCAAAAACCACCCTGCATGAGTCTTTTTTTCCTCAACTTTTCACCTCGGTGTTTGCTATTTTGAGCGTGCGCTGTAAACCGTTTTGTAGCGCGCTCGAGTGGCGGGGTACGTCAAACCCTCATCCGTGTTCCCTGTCTGCACGCCTCTGGCGCTTTCGCAAAAAGCACCAAGCGTGTCGCGGATGTCTCAAACCTTTCAAGGAGGGTTTTTAGTGAGACATAGCTGGATGGTAGGACTTGTGGCCGCGGCGCTCGCGGCCTGCTCGAGCGTACCCGCGCCGGTCGCGGAAGATGAAGCGATTCAGGTAACGGCGACCACCGTGACGCTCGCGCCGACCTCGTACAGGACGACGCGGGGTGCAGACGGCGGGCAGCCGGTAAGCAATCTCGCCGTCAGAGATCAGTCGGGCACGCAAAACACCTGGACGAAGTACGTCGAGTTCAGGACGCCCGGAACCAGGTACATCGGCCTCCGGAGCTACACCCTGCCCGCAGGTGTAAATCCGTCGACCCTCACCGGGTTGCAGGTTCAAGCTAACTTTTTAGGCCCCACCAAAGCGGCGCAAGCGTGGCGCTGGCGCGTCTACAACTTCTCTACCCGACGCTGGGACCTTTTAGGTGACAACAGCGGCGCGAGCTGGAGCGCCTGGAAGCTTTTGAGCTTTAGTGCGGGCGGCACACTCCCCAGGTACGTGAGCGGGTCGCGCGAGATTCGTATCCGCACCGATTCGGCAAACGCCAGCGACGACGCCGACCTCGACTACGAAGCCGTCTCTATCAGTTACGGGAGCACCACGCCGCCGCCCACGGACGGCTTATGGTGGAAACCGCAAAAGGGTCTGTCGTGGTGGTGGCAGCTCGAGAACGCCGCCAGCCTCAACACCAGCCTGAACGTAGACGTCTACGACATCGACCTGTTTGAGGGCCGCGAAACCGGCAAGATCGGGACGCTTAACGGAAAGGGCTACCGGATCGTGTGCTACTTCAGCGCCGGAACTTACGAAGACTTCAGGCCGGACTCGAGCGATTTGCTCAAAAACAACAAGATCGCCCTGATCGACGGCTCGAACCTGCCGGACTTTCCTGAAGAAGCGTGGCTCGCCATCGGCAACGCGCAAGCTTTGGACACGGTTATCAAACCCGTGATGCGCGCGCGTCTCGACTTGGCGCAGAGTGCAGGTTGCGACGCTGTAGAACCTGACAACGTGGACGGCTACAGCAACGAAGAGACTCAGGGGAAAATCAGCAGAACGCAGCAGCTCTCCTACAACCGCTGGCTCGCTACCGAGGCACATGACAGAGGCTTGAGCGTGGGCCTAAAAAACGCTACCGATCTTGTAGCTACTTTAGCAGGCGAGTTCGACTTCGCCGTCAACGAACAGTGCTACGCCTACGGGGAATGCAGCGTGTACGAAGCCACCTTCCTCGCGCAGAACAAGCCCGTCTTCAACCAGGAATACTACGCACCGAAAGAAGAGCCTGATGGCAGCGTTACCAAACCCGCATACGAAGGTACCGCGTGTGCGTATTTCCGAAATCGGCAGATCGCTTCTTTATGGAAAACGGGTCTGAACCTAGACGGTCAGGGCGTCGTCCAGTGCCAGCCTTAGCACCTAATAAAAGCTAGTGCCGTCAGGGGCGTCACGAACGGTGACGCCCCTGTTTTTGCTGGGGAAGACCCCGCTACCGTCTCGAGGTCCCGACGATTATGCTAAAACCTAAGCTCCTCTATTTTTTCTACTACGCGGCGATGGCCTCGCTGCTCCCTTTTTTGGTGCTCTACTACGCGCAGCTCGGACTTAGCGGGCAGCAGATCGGTGTGCTCAGCGCCCTTTTGCCTGTGATGACGCTTCTCAGTGTGCCCCTCTGGAGCGCAGCCTCGGACACCACCGGGCGCTACCGGGCGTTTATGCTGCTGACTGTGGGCGGTACGCTCGCCTTGACGCTTCTAACCTCTTCGGTAACGACGTATTTCGGTCTGCTCACGTCGGTCGGCGCGCTCGCTTTTTTTGTCGCGCCGATTATGCCGCTCGCCGACCATTCGGTCCTTACGCTGCTACAACAAAAGCACCGTTACGGCACCCTGCGTTTGTGGGGAGCCGTAGGTTGGGGTGTTGCCGCGCCGCTAGCAGGGCTGCTGGTCGAATACGGGGTGCGCTGGGCGTTCGTGCTTGCCGCCCTCCTGCTCGGTTTGCTGTGGGGCGTCGTAGTCAGGTTGCCTACACCCGAAAAGCGTTCGCAGAGAGGTGGCGGCGGCGTCCGGCAGTTCATAACGCCCGTTTGGTCAGGCTTTTTGCTGACCGCTTTTGTGGGCGGCGTCGGTCTGGCTGTGAGCGGCAATTTTTTGTATTTGCACATGGCTGACCTGGGTATACGCGCGCCCCTCGTCGGGCTCGCCCTGACGGTCGCTACGCTCAGCGAGATACCTATCTTTTTCTTCGCCGGATACCTTTTGCGCCGCTACGCTGCGCCTACGCTGCTCGTCACGGCGCTGGCAGCTTTTGCCGTACGACTTTTTCTCTACAGCCTCATCGTCTCTCCATGGCTTTTGCTGAGCGTGCAGGTTTTGCACGGCCCAACTTTTTCGCTGCTTTGGATAGCGGGCGTAGCCTACGCGGACAGCCTGGCTCCGGAAGGCTTGGGCGCGACCGCTCAGGGGCTTTTTGCGACGATGGTGATGGGTTGGGGGGGCATCGTCGGCGCGCTCGTCGGAGGCGTTCTCTACGACGGCGTGGGCGCTGCGGCGATGTTTCGCTGGACCGCAGCAGGTATCCTCACCTGTCTTGCGGTGGCCTTGTGGATACTTTATCGGAACCGGACCACCGGACCGCAAAAGGAGCTTTTATGACCGACTACGACCTGCTGGTCGTCGGTGAGATCAACCCCGACCTCATCTTGCGCGGATCCGACCTGACGCCCGCTTTTGGGCAGGCCGAAAAGCTGGTAGAAAACGCCACCTTGACGATTGGGTCGTCTTCGGTTATGGTCGCTTGCGGCGCGGCGCGGTTGGGCCTCAAAACGGCCTTCGTCGGGGTCGTCGGCGACGACGTGTTCGGTCGCTTTATGCTGGACGCGATGCGCGCGCGTGAGATCGACGTATCGGGTTGCAAGGTGGACGCGGGCGTGCAGACGGGCTTCAGTATCATCCTCTCACAACCCGCCGACCGCGCCATCCTGACCTATTCGGGGAGCATCGCCGAACTGAAGCTCAGCGACGTCGACACGCGTGTGCTGGAGCGTACCCGTCATCTCCATGTGGGTAGCTTTTTTCTGCTCGACGGCCTTCGCCCCGACCTGCCTGAGCTGTTCGGACGTGCCAAAACGCAGGGGCTGAGTACCTCGCTGGATACCAACTGGGACCCGAGCGGGCACTGGGACGCGGGTTTGGAAAAGCTCTGGCCCGTTTGCGACGTGTTTTTGCCGAACGAACAAGAACTGCTTAAAATTGCCGGACAGGAGAAGTTTGAGGCTGCGCTAGACACGCTGAGCACGCAGATACCGACGATAGCCGTCAAAGCCGGGGCGAAGGGCGGGGTCGCACGGCAAGCTGAACAGACCGTGACGGCTCCGCCCTTAGAAATCGAGGTGGTCGATACGACCGGGGCGGGCGATTCATTTAACGCCGGGTTTTTGTACGGCTATCTGAGTGAGTGGTCGCTCGAGCAGTCTCTTCGGCTCGCCTGCGCCTGCGGCTCGTTATCGACGCGCGGCGCAGGTGGGACCGACCGCCAACCGACGTTGGAGGAAGCGAGACGAGCCCTCACCGGAACGCTGTAACGCTTACTACCAGGAATACCCGCTAAAGCAGGGCACTTTCATCTGGTTTGCACCAAGCTAAGTTGGAAAAGCGCAGTCTAATCTAAGGCGATGGCCAGCCTGTACCCGCCGAGGTGCCCGCCAAGGGTATGCCCCCAACAGGGTATATCTGCGGACAGATGATGCCGTATCTCTTGGAACTGCTGATGTGGAAAACAGCAGAATCCGTACCCCTCCGCGCACGCCAGACCGCAAGGTCGATACGCTAAAATCCTCCCCGCTTTTTGATGAATTCTAGAACTTCATCCTCGTATCCCATAAAGTTGGCGCAGCCGTGGCGCGTGACGACGATAGCGCCGCAGGCGTTACCCATCCGGGCGCTTCGGTACCAGTCCCAACCTTTCAGGCGACCAAAGATAAAGCCGCTGGCGAAAGCGTCCCCCGCTCCCAGGATGTTGTAAACCTCGACAGGAAAACCGGGCACGGTGACGACTTCGCCGGTCCTTGTATGTACGGTTGCCCCGTCAGAACCGCGTTTGACCACCAGCGCCTCGGGTCCGGTCGGGGCGTTCAAGATGGCCTCGATATTTGCCTGCGTGTCCCCTTTGATCTTCGGCGCTGACATCTGCTGGTCTCGGATTTCGATGTCGTCCGGGCTCGTGATCATGGCGGCGTTGACCTCTTCTTCGGTACCGATGGCGACGTCTACGAGGGGCAAAAGCGCGCGTACGTTGACCCCGAACGCGCGCGGGTCGCCCCATTGGTCGGCGCGAAAGTCGAGGTCTAAAAACACCGTTTTGCCCGCTCGTTTGGCCTCTTCAGCAGCAAAAAAGGTGGCGCTACGGCCCGGTTCTTTGGACAAACCCGTACCGGAAAGCTCGAGCGCCCTCGCTTGTCCTATCGGGGCCGCCAGCACGTCGTCTATAGTGATGTCAATATCTGCCGCGTTGTCGCGGTAGTAGACCAGCGGAAAAGTGTCGGGCGGCTGAATCCCGAGCACTACGGCGCTGCTCCGCCGCCCCGGTTTGCGCGCCACAAAGCGCGTTTCGACCCCCTCAGCGCGTAAAAAGTGGAGGATGAAGTCGCCTACCTTGTCGTCACCGACGCTGCTCAGCAGGGCGACGCTAAGCCCAAGGCGGCGCGCGCCGACGGCGATGTTAGTCGGGCTCCCGCCGACGTAAGCAGCGAAGCTTTTGATCTCTTCAAAGGGTGCGCCCACGTCGTTTGCGTAGAGGTCGATAGACGAGCGCCCCATCGTGAGGAGGTCGAAGCTAGACATGGCGTGTGAGCGGCCCGGTAGAGGGCGGCGCGGGCGTTTTCAACCCCCGGAACCGGGTCTTCAGGTCGCTGCTCCTGCTCATGACGCTTCGCCGCCCAGCGGCAGCTTTAGCCGGTCTGCCGCGCCCTCCCACGACCCACGTACCCAGGCGAGTTGCGGTTCGTCTTTAGCTACCCACGAGGGTGTCTCCCCGGCTAAAAAGTTGAGATAGTAGGCGTCGTAACCGGGCGCGGCGACGACCGGATGATAGCCCCGGCGAACGAGAACCGCGTCGCCGTGACCGACCAGCAAACGTTCATCGAGGCTCCGGTCGTCGGTGTAGAGGCGCTGTATCGCCCAACCGTCTTCGGGGTGCAGCCGATAGTAGTAAACCTCTTCTAAATCCACCTCGTCGGGTGGGTTTTGCAGGTCGTGCTTGTGCGGTGGGTACGAAGACCAATTCCCTGACGGCGTGTAGACCTCGACGCACAAGAGGTGTTCGGCGTCGCCAGGGTCGAGGATGTGCGAAATCTGCCGGGTGACGTTGTGCCCACCGCGTATTTCGACCTTGACCTCTTCGGGAGTGATGAGGCGGGGCTCGAGCTTTCCCTCTGCTGGGGCCGAACCGACAGCCAGCTCGAGCGGCCCCCCAGCCTCGACGGTGTAGCTCACACCGGGCGGCAGATAGACGCTGTGCGGCAACCCGGCAAACACCCCGCGTCGCCCCCTGATCTGCCACGTCTCGCGTCCAACCTTGACGGTCGCGTCTCCGCCCAAGAAAACCAGACAGAGTTCGTGCCCCGCGCTTTCGGCGTTCAGGGTTTCACCCCCTCCGAGGGCGCGCACTTGGAACCCCAACCGCTGCCAGCCTGCCCGCTCGGGGTCGACGTCTGTTTGTAGCGGTTCGTTCGGTTTTGCGTGGATGATGTGTTCGGTATCCATAAGTCTCCCTCTGAATGTGCCTTACAGGCCGAATGACCGCAAAAACTCGCGGTTTCGTGTGGCGCTCTCTTTAGGTGCGCCCATCCCCGGCAGCACGTCTTGCTCGACGGTGATCCAACCTGTATAGCCCGAGCCGCGCAGTCGCGCCGTCACCGCCCCGAAGTCGATGCAGCCCCGGCCCAGCTCACAAAAGATGCCGCGCCCGACGGCGGTTTTGTAATCCCAGCCTTCCTGCCGCGCCGTGGTCGCCAAATCGGGGTCTAAGTCTTTGAAATGTACGTACCGAATACGCTCCCGAAAGCGTCCCAGCCCCTCCATCACGGCGTCCGGGTCACACCCGCCGCTGCCGTAGAGGTAGTGCCCGGTGTCGAAAACCAACCCTACCAGTTCGGAATCGGTGAGGTCTAAAAAGCGCGCAATCTCTTGCGGCGTCTCGACAAACCCGGCGCAGTGATGATGAAAAACGGTCTCGAGGCCGGTTTTGTCCCGGACGGCTCGAGCCAGCGCGTTCGCGTTATCCGCAAACGTCTCCATATCGGCGTCTGACAGCGCCATCTCCGGTGCTACACGCCCTGCGTGCTGAAACCGCACCGGGTTACGGCTGTGAACGTCTGCCAGCACCAGATAGGGCTGCCAGTCGGGGTCGCCTAGGTCGGCTACGCTCTCGAGCAGACGCGCAACGGTGTGCACGCGCTCACGTCCCTCTGTCAACGCCGCCGGGTCCGCCAGCGCCGCATCCACATATGCTCCCAGCATGGTGAGGCCTCGGTGTTTCAGTTCTCCCCGCAAGGTCGCCCCGTCCGTCGGCATAAAACCGTAGTCGCCGAGTTCAGTTCCCGTATAACCTGACGCTACGAGTTCGTCTAACATCTGCATGTAGGGGATGCGCGCAGCTTCGGTGCCGGTTCCTTCGATGGTGCCCCATGAGCAGGGCGCGTTGCCGAGCTTGAAGCAGCTCACCACGAGACCTCGTTCGGGTTGGGAAACCCTTTCGCTCTTCTCTCTGCCTCCAGCACCAGACTGTACGCCCGCCGCAAACTGTCCTCGGCGTCACCCGTCGGGACGAATTCGTGACCGATAGCACCACCAAAGCCGCTCTCGGCGAGCGCCTGAAAGACCGCCGGGTAGTTGATCTCTTGGGTGCTGTCCGGTTCGTGGCGTCCGGGATTGCCCGCGACGTGAACGTGACCGAACGCGCCGTGATGCTCATTTATCGTGCGGATCAAGTCGCCCTCCATGACCTGCATATGATAGATGTCGTAAAGAAGTTTGACGTTTTCTGCCCCTGTCTGCGCCAGTACCTCTAAGCCCCAGCTCGTGTGGTCGCCTGCATAGTCGGGATGATCGACGCGGCTGTTGAGTAGCTCGAGCAAAAGTGTCACCTCGGCACTTTCAGCTAGCGGCGCGAGGCGGCGCAGCGCTTCAGCGGTGATGGTCACACTCTCGTCGTCCGATTGTCCGTCCCGGTTGCCGCTGAAACAGATGAGGTTGGGAATCTGCCAGCGTTCAGCAAGTTTGAGGGCTGCTTCGGTTTCCTCAACGATGCCGCCGTGATGGTCGCGGCGGTTTAAGCCTTTTTCCAAGCTCTCGTGCGCCCGGTGTGTGGTGATCTCGAGCCCCATCTCATGCGCGACAGGGAAAAGTTCTTCGTCCAGCATCTCCACCCCGTCGTAGCCGATTTCAGCGGCGCGGCGCAGCAGCGTTTCGGGGTCAGTTTTGGGCGTGTAGAAACTCCACCAGGTAAAGGATTGTTTGAGCATCAGAGGCCCACAGCCTGACGCATGAGCTGAGTCAGAACGCCTCCTAGAATGTCAAAAGTTAGGCTTCCACCTCTTTCGCTGATGGTTCTTTTGGCTTGGTTCCATCTACTTTGGTCTCGAGCTGCGTCTAAAAACTCGTGTCCTTGCCAGGTCAGTCGTGTGGGTACCCACTCTGCACCGTCAAGGCTAGACAAATCCTTGGCTTCGATAAGTCCTGCTTCTGCGAGTAGCAGTACGTGGTAATTAATAGCCTCTTCTTCATAATCGGCTATGTCAACTATTAGCAGCCTGCCGTCGTAAGGTGCCTTTTCAAGCTCGAGCAGAATCTGTCTTGCCAAGTCCATATCGCGTTTCACGGCGTAATCTCCGAAACCTCAACCGGACGTTTTTCTTTAAGGCTTTTTGTTGCTGCTAGGGCTAAGCGCAATGCCTCGAGCGCATCTTCAGCTCCGGGCGTCGGCGTCCTGCCTTCCCTCACCGCGTCTACAAACGCCTGCACCTCGGCGCGGTAGGCGTCTCGGAAACGCTCGAGAAAGTAGTAGACATAATCCCCCTGAATCCCGGCTTCGCCGTACTTCCAGACCGATGTCGCGCGCTCTACCTCGGTGACGAGCTTGCCCCGTTCACCGTGAACCTCGAGCCGGAGGTCGTAGCCGTGGACGGTGCGGCGGCTGTTTTGAATCACGCCAATCGCGCCGGAAGTAAACTCGAGGGTGAGGATACTCGTGTCAATATCGCCGTGTGCCTCCATATACGGAGCGACCAAAACCCGTCCGAGCGCCGTCACCCGCTCAACGTCGCCCATCACAAAGCGCGCAACGTCGAGGTCGTGGATGACCGAATCCACAAAGATGCCACCCGAAACCGCGACGTAGCTCTCCGGTGGCGGCGTCGGGTCCGACGATTGCGAGCGGAACATCTCGGGACGACCGAGTTCACCGGCGTGAACGGCTCGCGCGACCTCTCTAAACCCGGTGTCGTAGCGGCGGTTAAACCCGATCTGAAAGGGGAGACCGGCACCTTGCACCGCGCTCAGCGCATCTTGCGTCGTTTTGAGGTCGAGCGCGACGGGTTTTTCGCAGAAGATGGCCTTGCCCGCCTCCGCTGCGGCCCTGATCTGTTCCGCGTGCAGCGGCGTCGGCGAGGCGATGAGCACCGCGTCTATGCCGGGATGGGCAAGGAGTTTGTCTATGTTTCCCAGCGCGGTGGCCCCACCATAGGCCGCCCGTTGCGCCGCGTCCGGGCTTGCGTCCATCACCGCGACGAGGTGCGCGCCGTCGACGCTACCGGCGAGGTTGCGCGCGTGCAGCGCGCCGATACGCCCCGCACCGAGCACGCCGAAACCGAGAGAAGAAGTATGGGTCAACGACAGAGCCCTTTCACTTGAATAGCGTCTGCTTTTGGCGGTCGTGCTCGTACTGTCGGCGTTTTTCCCGGACGCTTTCGGTCTCGGAGACCTCGGCAACCGGCACGTCCCACCAGCCACCGAAAGCGTAACCGCCGACGCGTTTTTCAGGGTTGACTTCGACCACCACGACGTTGACACCCTTGTGGGCTTTGGCTTCAGAAAGAGCCTCGCGGAAGTCGGTTTCAGTGCTTGTGTAAACGGCGTGTGCCCCCATCGCGGCGGCGTGGGCGCGGTAATCGACCGGGATGTAGGGACCGTCCAACAGGTTTTGAGAATTGCGGGAGCGCAGCTCGAGCCCGAAGTGCGGCGTCCCACACGCACGCTGGAGGCCGTGAATACTCTGATACCCGTGGTTGTCCACAACGACGATGGTGAGGTCTAGCCCCTCAGCTACTGCCGTAACGATTTCAGCGTTGAGCATCAGATACGAGCCGTCACCGATCAGCACCACCACGTCGCGTTCCGGTTCGGCGAGTTTGACGCCGAGCCCTGCCGGAATCTCGTAACCCATACACGAATAACCGTACTCGACGTGATAGGCGCGCGGGTCACGGGCACGCCAGAGCTTGTGCAGGTCTCCCGGCATACTGCCCGCCGCGCAGACCACGGTGGCGTCTTCGCCTACGGCCTGGTTGACCATCCCGATGACCGCGCCCTGCGCCAAATCTTCGGAGTCGTCCACCTCGAGGATACTGTCCACCGTCTCGTCCCATTCTCTTTTGAGGTCGGTGATGCGGGTACGGTAAGCGTTGCTCGAGCCTGCGGCTTCAGGGAGTGCCTGACCAAGTGCTTCGAGCCCCCGTTTGGCGTCGCCAACGAGCGGCAGCGCAAAAAGCTTGTGGGCGTCGAGCGGTGAGACGTTAAGGCCGATAAACGTCGCCTCCGGGTGGAAGGCGGTTTTCGAGGCTGTCGTAAAATCGGCTAGCCTCGTGCCGACAGCGAGCACCACGTCGGCTTCGGCAGCGAGCTGATTGGCGGCGCTCCCGCCTGTCGTCCCTACCGCCCCGACGTTCATAGGATGATCCCAAGGAACTCCGCCCTTGCCCGCTTGCGTTTCTCCCACCGGAATCCCGCGCTGTTCGGCAAAGGTCGCCAGCGCCGCGCACGCCCCGCTGTACTTGACGCCGCCGCCCATCACGATAAAGGGCCGCTCGGCATTTTTGAGGCGTTCTGCGGTTTGTTGGATAAGCTCAGGTTCAACCGGCGGACGCCGTACCCGCCACACCCGTTTGGCGAACATGCTTTCCGGCCAGTTGTACGCCTCGGTTTGCACGTCTTCGGGTAGCGAGAGCGTCACCGCGCCCGTCTCGGCGGGGTCGGTCAATACCCGCATCGCCTCGGGCAGGGCGCTGAGGAGCTGTTCAGGACGGGAAACACGGGAGTAAAAACGCGATACGGGCCGGAAGATGTCGTTGACCGACGCGTCGTGTTCCGTGGGGTGCTCGAGCCCCTGCAACACCGGGTCGGGCACCCTGTTGGCGAAAAAGTCTGACGGCAAGAGCAGGACCGGCAAGCGGTTGATAGTCGCCAGCGCCGCGCCCGTCACCATATTGGAGCTGCCGGGACCGACCGACGCGGTGCAGGCAAAGGTTGACATTCGGTTCGTGTGCCGCGCAAAGGCGGCGGCGGTGTGGACCTGCGCCTGCTCGTTCTGGGGGCGGTAAAAGGGCATCACTTCGGGGTCGGCTTCTGCCAGCGCCTGACCCAAACCCGCGACGTTGCCGTGACCGAAGATGCCCCAGGTTCCAGCGATGAGGCGGCGCTCTATCCCGTCCCTTTCTGAATACTGAACGCTTAAAAATCTGACGAGCGCCTGCGCGACGGTTAAACGGACAGTGCTGCTCGAGCGGGCGTCGGTTTCTATTTGAGTCATACGTCAACCTTATCTTTTTCAGTGAACGAGGCGACTTGGGCGGTCTGACCGGTTTCCAGAGCGTGCTGCGCGGCGAGGGCCAGTTTCAAGGTTTTCGTGGCGTCTGCGGCGTCAGGGGAGACGGGACGCCCCTCGAGCAAACACGCCGCGAACGCCCTGAATTCGGCGACGTACGCCGCGAAAAACCGTTCTTCAAATCCCTGTGGGCCACGTTTGACCGCGCCTTCGGGGGTGTAGCGCGTCAGGTGCAGGGGTGCGTCCATCTCGAGGTGTAGCCGTCCGTGTTCGCCCAGCACCTCAGCACGGATTTCGTAGCCGTAAGCGGTGTGCAGGCCTAGCTCGAGCGTCCCCAGCGCGCCACTCTCAAACCGAACGGTCGCCACCGCGCTGTCGAAAAGCCCGTGTTCGGCAAGTTCCGGCAGCCTTTGTACCGAACCCGCCGCGTGGACCTCGGCGACCTCACCAATTAAAAAGCGCATCGTGTCGAGGTCGTGAATACCCAGGTCGACCATCAGGCCACCCGAACTCCTGAGAAAGTCCAGTGATGGCGGGGCGGGGTCTCTCGACACCCCCCGAAAGGTCGCCAGTTTGCCGAGTTCACCTGCGCCGATGGCCCGTTTCGCCTCGGCGTAGGCAGGATCGAAGCGGCGCTGAAAGCCTACTTGACACTGCACCCCGGCGCGGTCGACGGCCCGGACGACCGCAGCGGCTCCCTTCAGGGTCGCGGCGACGGGTTTTTCGACGAAGATGTGCTTGCCCGCCGCTGCCGCCTGGTGAATCAGTTGGGCGTGTGTCGGGGTCGGCGTGGCGAGAATTACGGCGTCTATCTCCGGGTCGGCGAGGGTCGCCTCGAGCGTCCGAGAGGGAAGCCCCAGGGTTTGGAAAAGTCGCGCCGCGTGCTCCGGTGCGGGGTCGCAGATAGCGCGCAGCTCGAGTTCACGAACCGCTGCCAGGGCGCGGACGTGCGTTTGCGCTACGCGGCCCGCGCCCACCAGCGCCGCCCGTACCCGCCCGTGCGGGGATGTCACGCCCCCTCAGCGTGGGGAGCTTTATGGGCTGCGGCCCCGGCCTCGTCTGCGTCGCCGCGGGTAAACTCTTCGAGTTCGGCCTCGAGCGCGTCCAGCTCCTGCCCGCCCGCCATCATCTCCAACACCTGCTCGCGGGTCACATCAGTTTTGCGAAACGTCCCGTAACTCCGGCCCCGTTTGAGGATGGTAAAGGCGTCGGCGACCGGGTAGGCGTGGTGGACGTTGTGCGTGATAAAGATAACACCCAGCCCCTTAGCTTTGGCCTGCGCGATATAACGCAGCACTACCGCCGCTTGCTTGACGCCGAGCGCCGAGGTCGGCTCGTCTAAAATAAGCACGTTCGCACCAAAATAGACGGCGCGCGCGATAGCGACGCACTGCCGTTCGCCCCCGGACATAGTGCCGACAGCCTGTGAAGGGTCGCGCACGTCGATACCCATTTTGAGCATCTCGCTATGAACCGTTTTTTCGGCGAACGCCACGTCGAAGGTGCGAAACGGTCCCCACCCCCGGGTCGGCTCACGCCCCATAAAAAAGTTACGGGTAACGCTCATTAGCGGCTGAATAGCGAGGTGCTGATGCACCGTAGCGATTCCGGCGTCGAGCGCCTCTTTGGGTGAACCCAACGAGACCACCTTACCGGCTATTTTGATCTCTCCCCGGCTCGGTTTGTGAACCCCTGAAAGCACCTTGATAAGCGTCGATTTGCCCGCACCGTTGTCGCCGAGTAGACACATAACCTCGCCGGGGTAAACGCTTAGAGAAACGTCCTGAAGCGCGATGACGGAGCCGAAAAACTTGGACAAATTGGTGACTTCAATAAGCGGCGTTTTATCCGCTGCGACCGTCACCTGGCCTCTGTCGCGCGCCTGCGGACAAAGTTGTTAAACACCACCGCGATCAGCAACATCGCGCCCAGAAAGACCTGAAACCAGTCGGTATTGACGCTGGTAAAAAAAATACCCTGTTGCACCATACCGAAAATCAGCGCTCCGAAAACGGCCCCGACCGCCGAACCGTAACCGCCGGTAAGGAGACAACCGCCAATCACGGCGGCGATAATCGCTTCAAACTCTTTTTGGACGCCGCGCGTGACGTCGGCGGAGCCGAAGTCGAGCACCTGCAACGCGGCAAAAAGGGTGGCGGCGACAGCTGTACCCATAAAGAGCAGCACCCGCACACGTTCTACCGGAACGCCCGTGTTGCGCGCCGCTTCAGCGTCGCCGCCGACACCAAAAATCCAGTTACCCGCGCGCGTTTTAACCAATATCCAGGTAGCAGTAGCGGCGAGCGCCAGCCACCAGTAGACCGACACCGGCACGCCCAAGATGTCGCCGATAAAAAGCTGCGCCAGCGGGTCGGTCCCCGCAGCGTCTTTAAGACCCGAGACCTGGGTACGACCTGTTAGGAACCTCGTGATACCTATTGTCAGGCCGCGCAGGATAAAAAGTGACGCCAGGGTGACGATAAAAGACGGCAGTCGGGTGCGGTTGACGAGAGTGCCGTTAAGTAGACCGATTAACAGGGCGACGCCGAAGGCGAGCAAGATAGCCGCCCACACCGGCCAACCGTACGTGGCGACGGGAATAGCGATCACCATACCGGCGACGCCGACCGTCGAGCCGATAGACAGGTCGAATTCTCCGCCGATCATCAGCAGGGCGGCGGCGACCGCCAAGATACCGAGCTGCGCGGAGACCTCGAGCCAGCTCACCACCCCACGGAAGCTAAGAAAACCCGAGTCACCAGCGATGATGGCAAAAAAGCCGAAAACCAGGGCGGCCCCTGCCACTGCGCCGAGTTCAGGGCGGCTCAGGAGCTTGCGCCAGGGACTGATCTGCCGCAGACGTTCGTCACGTGTGACGGTTGTGCTCATATGGCTCCTTGGCTTGCAACTTGTGGCTAGTGGGAAAAGCCCCAGACGCCACAAGCTACGGGCTACCGGCTCTTAGCGAATGCCCTCGGCGCTTAGCGCGATGACCTGTTCGGCGTTTTCCGGCGTGACAAAACCGGGGCCGGTCAGGATCACAGCGTCGGCGGGAAGCAGACCGTACTGGATATAGTTGGTCAAGAACACGACGGGCAGGTAGCCTTGCAGATACTGCTGCTGGTCGATAGCAAAAGAGATTTCGTTATCGATTAGCGACTGAAGAATGGTCGGCGAAAGGTCGAAGATACCGACCTCTATGTTGCCGAGCTGACCACCTTCACGCAGAGCTTCGATAGTGGGCTCGCCACCGAGGGGACCGACCGCCAAAACCCCGCCGACATCCGGATTTTGCGTCAGCGCCGCCGAGACTGCGTTGCGAACTTCGGTCGGATCGCTCGAGACGGAGAGCACGTTGACCGCGGCGTCCGCTCCCAGCCCCTCTTGAAAACCCTCACAACGCAGATCGAGGCCGATGTTACCGACTTCGTGGTTTACGCAGACGCCGCTCGTTACGCCCGCTTCAGCCATGCGTTCACCCGCCCCCAGACCCGCCTCGTATTCGGTCTGACCGACGTGGCGCAAAACCCCCAGGTCCTTAAAGGTGTCCGACCCCGAGTTCATCGACATTACGGGGATGCCCGCCTCGACCGCCGCCCGGATAGAATCGCCCAGAGCGTCCGCGTCGGGGATAGAGACGATCAGGCCGTCTGGTTGCGAGGCTACGGCGGCGTCGATAAGCTGCGCCATTCGCGGCATGTCGAACGTTTCCGGGGCGCGGTATTCGACCTCGACTCGCATATCTTCAGCGGCCTGATCGACGCCGTTACTGGCGACCGACCAAAATGGGTCTGAGGCGCTGCCGTGAGTCACGACCACGATACGGATGTCTTCGCGCGCCGGAACTTCTTGTGCTGAGGCGAGCGTAGAGACGGCGAGCAGCAGAGCGAAAAAACGTTTCATCACAGACTCCTTTGGGGCGAGCGAACCTGCTGCTGAGGTGGTGTCCGCCGGAGCGGTCCGCTACGCGCTTCTATTGTGATAGCTCAACTATAGGTGGTCGCCTTCGGTGATGTCAATTATCGTTGGTCGGCATCAGCGCTGCGGCAACGCGCAGGTAAAACTCGGCGCGCCAGCCCGCACCCACGACGCCGAAGCGGGTCACGCGTTCCCTGTCAGGTTGCGCGCGTCGCGCCCGCCGCCCCTACCTGAATTGGGCGTACCCGGTTGCTGATGGTTGGGCTCCGGAGGGCGAGTCCCGAGCGGAAAGGTTACGGCGTAGCGGTGCTGATGGGACAAAAACGCGCCCTCGCCGAGTTCCAACGCCGCGAGCGAGCTGTCGGCGACGTCGTAGCTGAGCCTGTCGGACTCGAGTTCGTCCAGCATCGCTTCTAAACATCTCTGACGTTACCTTCGGGTTCCTCAGGGTGAAACGCACCTTGCGGGTAAGCCGAGTTTACAAGGCTGTAGTCCCCGTCCCAACCGTAGAGTTCGATCAGGCCACCCGTCCCGACGATACGAAAGAGTGTTGTCTGCTCCTTACGGCTTGGTGTGACGAAATCGCCGGTATTCATCACCACCCGTACGCCACTTTTCGTCTGCGCGTAGGTCACGCCCAACGTCTCGACCTGCGTCCCGTCGCGGTACGTTTTGGTCGTCGTGTCGAGCGCCGCGAGTACCCAGTCGAGCGGTTCGTGAGCGGCGAGCGTCACAAAGTAATTGAGCCGGTGAATACCGGCGTTGATGATGTCCCAACCTGTGTTCTCGACCTCGACGAGCTTGAGCTCGCCTATTTCGCCCCGCCGCGTCCGTCTCTTTTTACTACGAAGGTTTTAGCCGGGCGTTGCTCCGCATCACTTCGTGCAATCATGCCGTTACAGAAACCCGCAGCGTCGATTTGAAGAGCCTACCTCTTGAAGACTCCTTTTCGGACTAACTAAGAATGAACTGGAATTTATATGACCACCGGCGGTGCTCGAGCGGCGTTCGGAGGAGGGCGATTCGGACGATCTCGACGGGCGTCGACACGCATGAAACCACTTACGATCCAGAACCGCCGCGCGTCCCGGGGGTGTTTCTCACCTTGAGTCGGTCGAGTGCTTCCTAGTGCCCTTTGCGGGTAATCGGGTAGAGCCAGACGAAAGAGATAACGACGACGAAAACGCCCGCTGCAACGGGTCTCATTATCAAGTTCGGGCCACGCAGGATTTGTGGAGACCGTGCGCCGCTGCCCTGCGGGTAACCTCAAGTGATAGGAGGTCAATGGAGCAAGAACCAGGCGACGCTGTGAGCCGCGACTTTGGGACTGTTCTTAGTCGGCCTAAGTAGACACCGAAAGCAGGAACTACAATTCTGCGGGAGAGAGGTCTACGACGGGCAAAAGGGTGACGAAGCAGTACGACATGGAGTTCAAGCTCGGTGCGGTGGAGCTGGTGGAGCGGCAGGGTTACATTAAACCATCTGCGAAATAGCAACATAAGGCGGTGACAGACTAAACTAGCAGAATGAAAGCGAGCCGGTCAAAGAGGAAGTCCAGGCATCTACATAACTTCACAGGTTTAAGTGTTGAACAGTTTGACG
>JAABUN010002943.1_pt1 | contig 28079 bp, 23 predicted proteins | sample 5559311 | NCBI WGS metagenome assembly JAABUN01 (sample SAMN10711877, study PRJNA513370) | rock metagenome | isolation source: Antarctica rocks | place: Antarctica: Victoria Land, Siegfried Peak sud
CACATCGACGCCAAGCTGCCGGACATCACCGAGTTCGCCCGCACCTACCTGGGCATCGAGCCCTACACCGAGCCGGTGCCGGTCTACCCGACGGCGCACTACGCCATGGGCGGGGTCCCGACGAACATCGACACCGAGGTGCTGCGCGACAACGAGAGCGTCGTGCCGGGTCTCTACGCGGCCGGCGAGGTCGCCTGCGTCTCGGTGCACGGCTCGAACCGGCTCGGCACCAACTCGCTGCTGGACATCAACGTCTTCGGCAAGCGGGCCGGGATCGCAGCCTCGGAGTACGCCCTGGCCGCCGAGCACGTGCCGCTGCCCGAGGGCGGCGAACGCGCCACCATCGCCCTGCTCGAAGACATCCGCGGACGCGCCCAGGGCGAGAAGGTCGCCGTCCTGCGCAAGGCGCTGCAGGAGTCGATGGACCTGAACGCGCAGGTGTTCCGCACCGAGGCCTCGTTGAAGCAGGCACTGGCCGACGTGCAGGCCCTGCAGGAGCGCTACGGCTCCATCTCGGTGCAGGACAAGGGCAAGCGGTACAACACCGACCTGCTCGAGGCCGTCGAGCTGGGCTTCCTGCTCGACCTCGCCGAGGTGATCGTGCTGGGCGCGCTGGAGCGCAAGGAGTCCCGCGGCGGCCACTTCCGCGAGGACTACCCCAACCGGGACGACGTGAACTTCATGCGGCACACCATGGCCTACCGGCTCGACGCCGGGGCCGAGGGCGGGGACGCCGAGCGGGACAGCATCAGGCTCGACTACAAGCCCGTCGTCACCACCCGTTACCAGCCGATGGAGCGCAAGTACTGATGAGCACACAGACCGTCGAGCGCGACGACAAGCCGGCCGTCGCGGTGATCCCCTCCTTCGAGGTGACGCTGCGCATCCGCCGCTTCAACCCCGAGACCGACCAGGAGCAGGGTCCGCACTGGGTGGACTACAAGGTCCAGGTGCACGGCACCGACCGCGTCCTGGACGCGCTGCACACCATCAAGTGGGAGCAGGACGGCTCGCTCACCTTCCGCCGGTCCTGCGCGCACGGGGTATGCGGCTCGGACGCCATGCGCATCAACGGCCGGAACCGGCTGGCCTGCAAGACGCTGCTCAAGGACCTGAACCCGGCCAAGCCGATCACGGTGGAGGCCATCAAGGGCCTGCCGATCGAGAAGGACCTCGTGGTGGACATGGAGCCGTTCTTCCAGTCCTACCGCGAGGTGATGCCGTTCCTCATGACCAGCGGCCACGGGCCGACGCGGGAGCGCATCCAGTCCCAGGCCGACCGTGAGCGCTACGACGACACCACCAAGTGCATCCTGTGCGCCGCGTGCACGTCGGCGTGCCCGGTGTTCTGGACGGACGGCCAGTACTTCGGGCCGGCGGCGATCGTCAACGCGCACCGCTTCATCTTCGACACCCGCGACGAAGGCGGTGACATGCGCCTGGAGGTGCTCAACGACAAGGAGGGTGTGTGGCGCTGCCGCACCACCTTCAACTGCACCGAGGCGTGCCCGCGTGGGATCCAGATCACCCAGGCGATCCGTGAGGTCAAGCAGGCCCTGCTGACGCGCCGGTTCTGACGTGCGCGGCATGGGGTCGAGGCGGCTCGTGACGTCACTGGCTGTCGCGGGCGGGCTGCTGCTGGGGCCCGCTGCGTCCGGCACCCCGCTGCCTGCTCCTGCTCCGGCGGTTCCTGCTCCGGCGGTTCCTGCGCCCGCGGTCCCTGCTCCCGTGCTGACGGTCGCCACCGACCAGGACGTCCTGACCAGCACGGCGCTGCTCGTCGCACGGGGGGCCCCGCCGCCGCCCCCACCGCAGGCCACCGGCTGGGTCGTCGCCGACCTGGACTCCGGCGCGGTGCTCGCGGCACAGAACGCGCGCGCGCAGCTCGCGCCGGCCTCGACGCTGAAGATGCTGACCGCACTGGCGCTCTCGCCGCCGCTGGAGGACGGGCAGGTGTACACCGCCAGCCGTGCCGTCACCGAGGTCGACGGCAGCAAGGCGGGGATGGTGGAGGGTGCCGAGTACCAGGTGGTCGACCTGCTGCACGCCCTGCTCATGTCGAGCAGCAACGACGCGGCGATCGCCCTGGGCGAGCTCTCCGGCGGACCGGAGCAGGCAGTCGCTCGCATGAACACGGTGGCGGCTGGGCTCGGGGCCGACGACACGCTCGCGGTCAACACCAGCGGGCTGGACGCGGCCGGACAGGTCAGCTCCGCGCGGGACCTCGTCCTGATCGGCCGGCAGGTGCTCGCCGACGACCGGTTGGCGGGCATCGTGGTGCGCCCGCTGTACCCCTTCCCGGGAGTGGGAACGGGTTTCGAACCGGCCCGGCCGCGGTTCCAGATCGGCAACCACAACAAGCTGCTGGGCCGCTACGACGGCGCGATCGGGCTCAAGAACGGCTACACCGTGGCAGCGCGCGGGTCGCTGGTCTCTGCCGCCGAGCGCGACGGGCGCAGGCTGGTGGTGGCGCTGGTGCGCACCGAGGGCAGCGCCTCGACCCAGACCGCGGACCTGCTCGACTGGGCGTTCGCGCTGCCGGCGGACATCGAGCCGGTGACGACTCTGGAGGATTCCGTGCTCGCCTCGCAGGCCGGACCACCGGCACCGTTGCCAGCCGGCGACGACAGGTCTGGCGACGACAGGTCTGGCGAGGACGCGGCCGGCGACGAGGGATCCGGCGGAGACCCGACCGACGGCTCAGCCCGACCGGACCAGGTCGGCGACGGCGCCCTGCCCCTGGCCGAGCCGCTCGAGACCACCGAGCCCGTTGCCGCCGTGCCCGGCCGCGGGCTGCTGGGGGCGGGTCTGGCGGTGGTCGGCGTGCTGCTGGCTTCCGCCGTGCTGTGGGCTCTCAGCCGCCGTCGCCGCGCACGAGGCTGACCACGGACCGCAAGCCCCGGCCGAGCACCCGAGCGGTGGCCAGCCCGACGGCGCCCAGCACGACCCCGGCGGCCAACGTGGTGCGGTCCGTGGCCCGCTGGGAGAACGTCGGCTCTGACCGGTGCGCGGGGGACTGCGCCGGCGGCTCGCCGCTCCGGACGTCCTTGCGCAGGTCGACCCGCTCGTGCGCGGGATCTGGCACGACGTCGACCGCGATCCAGGCGCAGGCGTAGAGCATCACCCGGGAGACCAGGTTGAGCATCACCAGCAGGCCGACCAGGGCCGCACCGGTGGCGAGAAGCGGGTTTCTGGAGGCTGCCGATCCCGCCAGCAGCCCGGCGCCCTGCGTCAGCGCCGCCATCGCCAGCGCACCGATGAGGACCCCGCCGCGCAACCGTGCCCACGGCAACCGGACGCCGGCCAGCAGCCGCAGGATCACCACCAGGATCACGACGTCGAGAGCAACCACCACGCCCAGTGCCGCCAGGCGGAGCACCAGCGTGGCGACAGGACCACCCTCCAGGCCCACCAGCCGCAGCAGCCAGGAAGCGGCGGAGCCGATCAGCAGGCTCACCAGCGCAGAGGTGACCAGCGACAGCCCCACCGTCGCCAGCACCACGGCGTCGCCCAGCTTCTTGACCACGATGTTCTTCTGCAGCCACGGGAGGTCGAACATGGCACGGATAGCCATCCGCAGGGCGTCCAGCCAGCCGAGCCCCGCGAACAGCGCCGTGGCGAAGGCGATGCCACCCGTCCAGGTCACCAGGTCGGATCGGACGATGTCCGCGGGGTCGACCACCCCGTCACCCGGCGGTACGTCCAGCAGCCCGGGCAGGGTCTGGTCGACGGTCCCCACCACACTGTCGTAGAGGTCACCGTCGTTCCCGAGCGCCAGCCCGAGCAGGGAGAATCCGGCGAGCAGGGCACCGAAGACCGAGAACAGCCCGGCGAAGGCGATGCCGCCCGCCATCACCGCACCCCGGCGCTCGAGGCTCCACTGCCAGGCGCGCCAGGCGCGGGAGGCTTGGAGCTTGGCGACCAGGGCTTTTGCCCCAGCCACGCTCAGCTTGATGGCGTGCCCGTCATCGGGGCAGCGTCTCGGCAGCTTCAGGCGGCCGGGTACCGGTCAAGGAGTACACCTCGTCGACGCGCCACACCCCGTCGTGACCGTGCCGGTAGGCGCTGAAGGAGTCCACGTCGAAGCTGGCCTCGAAGTCCGCCAGCGTCCTCGCAGCCCGGTCGAGGTCCTGCTCAGGGACGTCGTGGGCGACGGTGACGTGCGGGTGGTAGTAGAACGCCAGCTCGCGGGCGAGCAGCCCGGCACGCACCTGCCGCTCGATCAGCTCGCACTCGGCGATCCCCTCTGCCACCTGCACGAACACGACCTGGGAGACAGGCCTGAACGAGCCGGTGCCGCGCAGCGTCATCCGGAAGGGGCGGTGCGGGCGTGCCGCCGCGCGCAGGTGCTCGTGCACCGCTGCGAGGTCGGCGCGGGCGACCTGGGTGGGTGGCAGCAGCGTCACGTGCGTGGGGATGGAGCGCGCCTGCGGATCCCCGAAGGCGGCCCGCCGGCGCTGCAGCTCGCTGGCGTACGGCTCCGGGATGGCGACGGCCACGCCGAGGGTGACACGGTCCGGCACGCCGTCGCGCACCACGGCCATCGCCATGGTGTCGCCCGATGCGTCAGCCACGACGCCTGGGCAGGAAGCCCATCCGCTCGTGCACGCGGCTCAGCGTGGCCGCGGCACGCTCCCCGGCCCGGCCTGCGCCACCGGTCAGGATCCGGTCCAGCTCGGCCGGGTCGTCCAGCAGCTCCAGGGCACGCGACCGCACCGGCGCGAGGCTGTCCACCACCACCTCGGCCAGGTCCTTCTTGAGGTCCCCGTACCCCTTGCCCTGGTAGTCGAGCTCCAGCTCGCCGACGCTGCGACCGTCCAGCGCCGCGAAGATGGTCAGCAGGTTGGAAACCCCGGGCTTGGTCTCCGGCTCGTAGCGCACCTCGCGACCGGTGTCGGTCACCGCGGACCTGATCCGCTTGGCGATCACCGAAGGCGCCTCCAGCAGGTCCACCATCCCGTTCGCCGAGGAGGCGGACTTGCTCATCTTGGCCGTGGGTACCTGCAGGTCGGTGATCTTCGCCGTCGCCTTGACGATGTGCACCTGCGGCACCACCAGGGTCTGGCCGAAGCGCGAGTTGAACCGCTGCGCCAGGTCCCGGGCCAGCTCAAGGTGCTGGCGCTGGTCCTCGCCCACGGGCACCGCGTCGGCGTCGTGGACGAGGATGTCGGCCGCCTGCAGCACCGGGTAGGTGAACAGGCCGACCGTGGTGCGCTCGGTGCCGTGCCTGCTCGACTTGTCCTTGAACTGCGTCATCCGGGCGGCCTCACCGAAACCGGTCAGACAGCCGAGCACCCACGCCAGCTCGGCGTGCTCGGGGACGTGGCTCTGGACGAACAGCACCGAACGCTCCGGGTCGACGCCGGCGGCCAGGAACTGTGCCGCCGTCCGGCGTGAGCGCTCCAGCAGTGCGACCGGGTCGTGCTCGACGGTGATGGCGTGCAGGTCCACGACGCAGTACGTGGCGTCGTGCGTCTCCTGCAGCGCGACCCAGTGGACCAGCGCGCCCAGGTAGTTGCCCAGGTGGAGCGAGTCGCTGGTCGGCTGCATCGCCGAGAACAACCGAGGTCGCCGGCCGGCGGGCGGGAGCGCGGGAGTGCTCGGATCGGGCATGGGCCGCATTCTGTCAGTCCCGGTCGGCCCTCAACGACGCAGTGCCAGGTGCAGCACCGCCGCCTGCCCGGGAGCCAGGACGGGCATCGCCAACCCGACCCGCGAGAGCGTGGCGCCGTCCACCGCGAAGCCTTCGGCGCTGGCCGCGGCGGACCACCAACCGGGGGCGGCCGCCTGCACGGTGGCTGGTTCCCCTGCCTCTGCGCGCAGTCGCAGCCGGTATCGGGCAGCAGGGTCCAGACCCGGCAGCAGCACCCGCCCGGGGGTGGCCTCGGGCGAGGTGGTCAGGCGCACGTAGGCGAACAGCGCCTGCGCACGGTCCTGCCCGACGACGCCGTGCAGCAGGGCGGTGTCGTCGGGCAGGTCGGCGCGCACCACGCGTCCGGTGTGCAGGAGGGAGCGCACCTCTCGGTACAGGCCGGCCCAGGCGCGCAGCACGTCCAGCTCGGCCACGGAGCAGGTCGTGATGTCCCACTCCAGACCTGCATGGCCGAACAGCGCTGTGGCGCAACGAAAGGACAGATCCCCTGTGCGGTGCGTGGTGTGGGCCAGCGGTGGCCCGACGTGCGTCCCGCACATCTCGGGCGGCAGCAGCAGCGTGGTCCAGCGCTGGATGCTCTGGCGCTCCAGCGCATCGTTGCAGTCACTGGTCCAGACCCGGTCGGTGCGCGCCGCGATGCCCAGGTCGATGCGGGCACCACCGCTGGCGCACGACTCGATCTCCAGCCCGGGGTGCCGCTCCCGCAGCACGTCCAGCAAGGCGTACAAGCCCAGCGTCTGGTCGTGCACAGCCGGACGGTCGGTGGGTGCGGCACTGCCGCTGGGCGGCGACGACACCGCGGTGTGCAGGTCCCGGTTGTGGTCCCACTTGAGGAAGTCCAGCCCGTACTCGCTGACCAACGAGCTGATGCGCTCCAGCAGATGAGCCCTCACCTGCGGAAGGGTCAGGTCGAGCGCCTGCTGGTATCGCCAGGGCCGGGGGTGGCTCGCGGCCGGAGCCAGCACCCAGTCCGGGTGGTCGCGCGCCAGATCCGAGTCGGGGTTGACCATCTCCGGCTCGAACCACAACCCCAGCTGCATGCCGTGCGAGCGCACCCGCTCGGCCAGAGGGTGCAGACCCTGCGGCCACACCTCGTCGGAGACCACCCAGTCCCCCAGGGCCAGGGTGTCGTCCCGGCGACCGCCGAACCAGCCGTCGTCCAGCACGAAGCGCTCCACGCCGATGTCGGCCGCCGTGTCCGCGAGCCGCAGCAGGTGGTCGGTGTCCGTCCCGAAGTACACCGCCTCCCAGGTGTTGAGCACCAGCGGCCGTGGGCTGCTCGGGTGCCCGGGCCGTGCGCGCAGGCTGGCGTGCAGGCGGTCCGAGAGCCCGTCAAGGCCCACGTCGGACCACACCAGCACGACGTCGGGGGTGGAGTAGGACTGGCCCGGCGCCAGCCGGACCTCCCCGGCCCGCAGCAGCTCACCGCCGCCGAGCACCGCTGCAGAACCGCCAGCTCCCTCGGGGAGCTTCTCTGCCAGGTGCTCGTGGTCACCGCTCCAGGCCACGTGGGCGGCCCAGACCTCACCGTGGCGGAAGCCGAAACCGGCTGTCCCTGCACATATCAGCCCGGTGGCGTCATGACCGGTGCGGCCGCGCCGCGATGCGCGCAGGTGCGTCCCGTGCTGCAGCAGGCTGCGCTGCGGCGAGCGTTCGCGGCACCAGCGTCCGGTCAGGTCGAGCACCTCTCCCGCCCGGGGCGGCAGCGGCATCAGCGCCCGCACGGCGGCCACGTCGTACAGGCCCGACCCCTGGTTGGTCAGGGTGGCGGACCAGTGCAGCACGCCGTGGGCGTCCAGCCGCAGCGTGACCTCGGCGCGCACCCCGGCCGCCTCGTCATGGGCCACCGCCAGCACCGACCCACCGCCCGCAGGGTGGCGGTCGACCCGCACCGGGGAGTCCAGGCGCAGGCGCAACGCGGCCGAGCCGCCCTCGCGGTGCCCCTGCACCCCCGGGTGCCCGCTCCAGCCGTCGTCCTCCACGGGCAGCAGGGTCAAGGGCCATGGCGCGTCCAGGGCGCTGCCCGGAACAGGCGCCTGCGTCGCCGCGAGCATCGATCCACGGTCCGCAGCACCGAGGTCGGCGTCACCAAGATCCACGCCCCAGTGCACGACCCTGGGAAGCAGCGGGCCGGCCACGTCCAGCACCACGCAGGCACCGGCCGCCTGCAGCACCTCCAGCCGACCGGTGGTCATCCCTTGGTGGAGCCCAGCGTCAGGCCGGACACGAACTGCTTCTGCAGGACGAAGAACACCACCAGCACGGGCAGCGCCACCAGCACCGATCCGGCGGAGAGCAGGTTGTAGTCGGTGAAGAACTGGCCTCGCAGGTTGTTCAGCGAGCTCGTCACCGGCAGCTTGTCGAAGTCCTGGATCAGCACCGTCGCCCAGAAGAACTCGTTGTAGATCCACGTCGTCTGAAGGACAGCGAGCGCAGCCAGCGCGGGCCGGATCAGCGGGAGCGTCAGCTGCCAGAACTGTCGCAGCACGCTGGCGCCGTCGAGCTGTGCCGACTCGTAGATCTCGAACGGCAGCGTCTTCATGTAGTTGCTCAGGACGAAGGTGCAGAACCCCAGCTGGAACGCGACGTTGATCAGGATCAGCCCCAGGAAGCTGCCCAGCATGGACTCGCTGCTGCTCAGCAGCTCGGGCAGCGGGATCTTGCGGTACATCTGGAAGACCGGCACCAGCAGCGCCTGGGGGGGCAGCAGGTTGGCCGCGAGGAAGACGCCGAGCAGGGTCAGGTTGAAGCGGTAGCTGAACCTGGCGAGGATGAAGGCGGTGCAGGATGCCAGGAAGAGAGTGAGCAGCACCGCGGGGACGGTGATGAGCAGCGAGTTCACGAAGCTGCGGCCGAAGTTGCCCCGCCGCCACGCCTCGAAGTAGTTGTCGAGCGTCCAGCCGCCGAAGCTCACGTACCCGTTGGCGGAGGTGTAGCCGTAGTCCCGGAAGGAGTTCAGGACCGCCCAGCCGATCGGGAACAGCCAGCCGATCGCCACCAGCACGAGGAACACGTGCAGGACGATTCTGGCCGGTCTGCGGCGAGGCGCCCGCGCCTTGACCGGTGCGCGGATGGCGCGGTCGGGAACCGGCGGGGCGGTGCTGGGAGCGCTCATCGTTCCTCCTTCATGACCACGCGCAGGTAGAGGGTGATGAAGACCGAGGAGATCAGCAGCATGATGGTGGCCATCGCCGAGCCGAACCCGATCCTGCTGGCCTCGCCGACGACGTTCTGGGTCACCAGGGCGGCGATGAGCTCGAGCCCGTTTCGGCCCTTGTTGATGACCCACACCAGGTCAAAGGCGCGCAGTGACTCGATCACCCCGACCACGATGACGATCAGGTTGATCGGGCGCATCACCGGCAGGATGATCCGGAAGAACGTCGACACCTCGCCGGAACCGTCCATCGCCGCGGCCTCACGCAGGGTGCTGTCCACACCCTTCAGGCCGGCCAGGTAGAGCAGCATGATGTACCCGGTGTGCCGCCACCCGGTCGCGAAGAGCACGGCCCACAGGTTGACCGAGGGGTCCCCGTACCAATCGATCTCGGTGCCGAGGACCGCATTCAGCAGTCCCTGGTCCCTGGAGTAGATGAGCTGCCAGATGAAGCCGACCAGTGCCAGCGACAGGACCACCGGCACGTACAGGGCGGTCTGGTAGAAGCGGCTGAACCGCATCTCCTTGTCCAGCAGCACGGCGAGGAAGATCCCCAGGATGGTCGGCCCCAGGAACAGGAAGACCAACCAGATCATGTTGTTCTGCACCGCGGGCCAGAACGGGGGGTAGATCGTGGCCACGTTGACGTAGTTGTCGGTGCCGACGAACTCGATCTCGCCGAGCCCGCCGATACCTGTCCACGAGGTGAAGGAGAGCAGCACCGACGCAAAGGCCGGGAGCCACACCAACCCGATCACGAACAGCGTAGGCACTACGATCATCGCCCCGACCACCCACCGGTCGGCCCCGGTCAGCCGCCGCAGCGGGCGGCTGCGCTGCGCCACCCGCTGCTCTGCCTTGCTCTGGCGCACCGTGCCACCAGCACCTACCGGTGTCTGCAGGGACATCGCCCCTCCTCCTCTCGAGCCGACGGTCAGGTGTCAGCTCCCGAAGATGGACACCTTTTGCTCCTGGATGCTCTTGACCAGGCTGTCGATGTCCTTGGGGTTGCTGAGGAACTCCTGGATGGCCGGGATCATCACCGTCGAGGCGAAGTCAGGCCGGGTGTCACGGTCGAGGAACTGCGCGATGTTCTCGGCCTCGCCCACCAGCTGGGCGGACTTCTTCTGCAGCTCGGAGTACTCGCTGGTGTCCGCGTTGGTGTTCGCAGCGATGAAGGGCAGACCCGTGCTCGCCGCCGCCGCCGCGGCCTCGGGCGAGGTCAGGTACCTCATGAACTCTTTGGCACCCTCCTCGTTGCTGGGGTCAGCGGCCATGCAGAACCCGTCGATGGGCGCGTCGATCGCGGCGGCGCCGATGGCGGAGTCGACCTCCGGGAAGGTGAAGAAGTCCAGGTCGTCCTCGTCGTCGGGGAACTGCTCGTTCAGGAACGTGCCGAGGATGTACATACCGGCCTGCTTCTGCTGCAGGGTCTGGGCCGCCTCCTGCCAGGTCCGTCCCAGGGAGTCCTCCTGGTGGAAGGGGAGGAGCTCCGCCCACAGCTTGAAGACGTCCTTCACCTGGTCGCCGTCCCAGGCCTCATCGCCTGCCATCAACGAGATGTGGAAGTCGAAACCGTTCTGGCGCATGTTGAGCATGTCGAAGGTGCCCATCGCCGGCCACCCGTCCTTGTCGCCAAAGGCGATGGGGACCAGTCCGTCGGACTGCATCGTCTCGCACAGCGTGACGAGCTCGTCCAGGGTCTTGGGCTGGGTGTACCCGCCCTCCTCGAACATGGACTTGCGGTGGAAGACGGCCCAGGGGTAGTACGACTGCGGCACGAAGTACTGCTTGCCGTCGTTCCCGGTCGAGGCCTCCTTGAAGGAGTCCGAGATGCCCTCCAGCGGCCACACGTCGCTGACGTCACCGATCAGCCCGGTCTCGGCGAAGAACCTCATGCGGAACCCTGCGAACCACGAGAAGACGTCATCGGGGTTGCCCTGCAGGTAGGTGTTGATGTTCTCCTGGAACGTGTTGTGGTCGACCGCGTTGATCTTGACCGTCGTCTCGGACTCGGAGAGGCTGGCGAAATCGGCGGCCATCGCCTCGCGCTGCTCGGCGAACGCGGTGCCGCTCTCGTTGGAACCCAGTGAGACGGTGCCGCTACCGCTACCGCCGCCGCTGCCCGACCCGCTGTCGTCGCCGCACGCTGCCAGAGAGCCGCCCAGGCCCACGGCGCCACCTGCCAGGAGCATGCTGCGCAGCAGGGTGCGGCGTCGGATGTCGGTGGCTGCCAGCGACGGCGGGACGATGCTGGCCAGGTACTCGGCTCGGGACTGGGGACGGCGGGACATGTGGCCTCCTACGGCACCTGTGGCGTCCGCAGCCTGCAGCTACGGCGCCCTGTCTGATTACGACCGGACCGCCGCGGGGGTGACGATGGCCGGCGCCCGATTCGCCTGAGCGAGTCGGACAGGTTCACACAATTTCGATCAGCACTGCGGGTACTGTCGTTGGTGCCTGGACCCTTGTCAAGCAACGAAATGGTCTCGGTCGGCGCTCATGGTCATCTGGGTCGAGTGCTCCTTCGTAGTTCCAGTGTTTGAACGTGTTGACTTCTTCATGACCGGCGGGCCAGTCTGACGCCATGCGCGACTGGCCGAGTGACCGCATCGCCCTGGGCGGCGACTACAACCCGGAGCAGTGGCCCAGCCACGTCTGGGCGCAGGACGTGGCACTGATGCACACAGCCGGGGTCAGCTTCGTCAGCCTCGGCATCTTCTCCTGGTCCTGGCTGGAACCAGAACCGGGCCGCTTCGAGTTCGGCTGGCTGGACGAGGTCCTCGGACTGCTGCACGACGGCGGCATCGCCGTGGACCTGGCAACCGGAACTGCCTCTCCCCCACCGTGGTTCAGCCACAAGTACCCCGACACGCTGCCCGTCGACGTGGACGGACGCAGGTTGTGGCCCGGCAGCCGGCAGGCGTGGTGCCCCAGTTCACAGGTGTTCACCGAGCACGCCGTCGCTCTCGCGGAGCAGATGGCCAGGCGCTACCACGACCATCCGGCGGTGGCGATGTGGCACGTCTCCAACGAGTACGGGTGCCACAACCTGCCGTGCTACTGCGACAGGTGCGCCGAGGCCTTCCGCACCTGGCTGCTCGACCGGTACGGTGACCTGGAGGCCCTCAACACCGGCTGGGCGACCGCCTTCTGGAGCCAGCGCTACACGGCGTGGGAGCAGGTGCTGCCGCCGCGGGCGACCACCACCTTCGGCAACCCGACCCAAGCGCTGGACTACTGGCGGTTCGGTTCGGACACGCTGCTCGCCCAGTTCGTCGCCGAGCGCGATGTGCTGCACCGGCTCTCGCCGGGCATCCCGGTCACCACGAACTTCATGACGCTGGACCACTTCCGGATGCTCGACTACGCCCGCTGGGCCCCGGAGCAGGACATCGTCAGCACCGACCACTACGTCGTCCAGGTCGAGGACCCACGGCACGACCAGCAGGCTGAGCTCTCCTTCGCGGGCGACCTGACCCGGGGTCTGGCAGGGGGTCGTCCCTGGGCGCTCATGGAGCACTCGACCAGCGCCGTGAACTGGCAGCCCGTGAACCCGGCCAAGCCGCCGGGTCAGCTGCTACGCGACAGCCTCGCCCACGTCGCGCACGGCGCGGACACGTTGGGCTTCTTCCAGTGGCGCGCCTCCCGGGCCGGTGCGGAGAAGTTCCACTCAGCCCTGGTGCCGCACGCCGGCCAGGACACCAAGGTGTTCCGGGAGATCAGCGACCTCGGCGAGGCATGCGCCCGATTGGCCGAGGTCGTCGGTTCCCGCGTGCTGGCCGAGGTGGCGCTGCTGTGGGACTACGACGCCGCCTGGGCCTGCGGGCTGCAGGGACACCCCTCGTCGGCGATCGAGTACGGCCAGGTGCCGCACGACCTGCACCGGGCACTGCGGGCAGCAGGCATCACTGTCGACGTGGTCGCGCCCGGCACCGACCTGGCTGCCTACAAGGTCGTGCTGGTCCCGACGCTCTACCTGTGCAGCCAGGACACCGCCGATGCGGTCGCGGCCGCCGCTCGCGCGGGCGCACAGGTGCTGGTCACCTACTTCTCGGGGATCGTGGACGAGGTGGACCACGTGCGGCTGGGCGGCTATCCCGGCGCGTTCCGCGAGCTGCTGGGCATCCGGGTGGAGGAGTTCTTCCCGCTGCTGCCGGGCCAGACGCTGACCCTCGACGACGGAAGCAGCGGGACCTTGTGGTCGGAGCTGATGCGGTGCGAGGGAGCACAGGTGCACGCCTCGTACGCAGACGGGCCGCTCCAGGGTGGCCCCGCAGTGACCAGGAACCCCGTCGAGGCTGGTGCCGCCTGGTATGTCTCGACCCGGCTGGACCAGACGGCGAACCGCGCTCTGCTGGAACAGGTCCTGGCAGCAGCGGACGTTCGCCGGCCTGTCGCTGCGGCGGAGGGTGTCGAGGTGGTCCAGCGCTCCGACGGGACGCGCACCTGGACGTTCCTGATCAACCACACCGACCGCGACGCCGAGGTTTCCCTGGCCGGCCGCAACCTCCTGACGGGCCGCACGGTCTCCGGCCGGTGGTCCTTGGCCGCAGGCGCGGTAGCAGTGGTCAGGGAGGACGATTGAGCTTGCTCGCCAGCCAGCGCCAGGACCGGATCCTGGAACGCGTCTCGCAGTTCGGGGCAGCGCGCGTCTCCGAGCTGGTCGAGCTGCTGGACGTCTCGGACATGACCATCCGTCGCGACGTCGAGGCGCTGGCTGCGCGGGGGCTGGTGGAGCGGGTGCACGGCGGGGTGATGGCCGTGGGTGGCAAGAGCACCGACGAGCCCGGGTTCCAGGCCAAGTCGTCACTGCAGACCCGGGAGAAGCGTGCCATCGCGCGCGCTGCTGCCGAGCTGGTCGAGCCGGGGTCCGCGGTCGCGGTGTCGGCCGGGACGAGCACCTACGCGGTCGCCCGCGAGCTGCGCAGCATCGAGGGCCTGACGGTGGTGACCAACTCGATCCCCGTGGCCCAGCTGCTGCACGAGAACCCTCGCGAGGACCTCACCGTCATCCTCACCGGCGGCATCCGCACCCCGTCGGACGCGTTGGTGGGACCGGTGGCGGTCGCCGCGCTGCGGGCCCTGCACGTGGACTGCCTCTTCCTCGGCGTGCACGGGGTGGACATGCGGGCGGGCCTGACGACACCCAACATGGTCGAGGCCGAGACCAACCGCGCCCTGGTGGACTCAGCACGTCGGTTGGTGGTGACCGCCGACCACACCAAGTGGGGCGTGGTCGGACTGAGCACGATCGCCAGGCTGGACGAGGTCGACGTGCTCGTCACCGACTCCGGGCTGGGCAGCGCCGCCCGCGACATCATCGGCGACACCGTCCAGCGGCTGGTCGTCGTCAACCGCGAACCGGTCGAGGCCGCCGGGTGAGCGCCCCGCGCACGGTGCCGGTGCACCGCAGTGAGCACCGGCTCTCGGATGGGCGTCGGATCGTGTTCTTCGATGACAGTGCGCCGTTCGCGGATGGGTCGCAGGTGCGGGTGGTGCATGACGGCCGGGGTCTGCCGGTGGCGGAGCAGGCGGGGGAGATCCGGCGGGATCCGTTGACCGGTGAGTGGGTGGCGATGGCGGCGCACCGGATGAACCGTACGCATCTGCCGCCGGCGGATGAGTGCCCGTTGTGCCCGACCGGGCGCGGCACGATGCCCTCTGAGGTCCCGTCCGGGGACTATGACGTGGTGGTGTTCGAGAACCGTTTCCCTTCGTTCTCCGCGGCACCGCCGCCTGTGGTCGAGCAGCACGTGGATGGGCAGGGTCTGTGGCCGTGCGCGCCGGCGGTGGGGGCGTGCGAGGTGATCTGCTTCTCCAGCGACCACGCGACGTCCTTCGCGCACCTGCCGGTGAGCCGGGTCCGTACGGTGGTGCAGGCGTGGGCGGACCGCACGGCCGAGCTGTCCGGTGCGGCCGGTGTCCAGCAGGTGTTCTGCTTCGAGAACCGTGGGCAGGAGATCGGGGTGACCCTGCACCACCCGCACGGGCAGATCTACGCCTACCCCTACGTGACACCGCGCACCCAGCTGATGCTGGACCAGGCCGGCGCCCACCACGACGCCACCGGGGGGTCGCTGCTGGGGGACGTGCTGGCCGCCGAGCGTGCCAGCGGGCGGCGGGTGGTGCTGGCCGGGGAGCACTGGACGGCGTACGTGCCGGCCGCGGCGAGGTGGCCGGTGGAGGTGCACCTGGCCCCCCACCGGCACGTGCCGGACCTGGCCGCCCTGGACAGCGGTGAGCGCGACGAGCTCGCGGTGGTCTACCTGGACCTGATGCAGCGCCTGGACCGGTTCTTCCCCGGCCCCGACGGGACGCAGGTGCCCCTGCCCTACATCGCCGGCTGGCACCAGGCACCCATCGGACCCCAGCGCGACCTGGGCCGGCTGCACCTGCAGGTCTTCTCCGTCCTGCGCGCACCAGGAAAGCTGAAGTACCTGGCCGGGTCGGAGTCCGGCATGGGCGCCTGGGTCAACGACACCACACCCGAACGCATCGCCCACCGACTCCGCGAGGTCGCGCCGTGAGTTTCCAGGAGATCGCTGCGACCGACCTGTCCGAGTCGGTGGCCCAGCACTTCGAGGACGAGTTCGACCACCCGCCCCAGGGGGTGTGGCGGGCTCCCGGCAGGGTCAACCTCGTCGGTGAGCACGTGGACTACCAGGAGGGCCTGTGCCTGCCGATCGCCCTGCCGCACAGCACCTTCGCGGCGGTGGCCCGTCGCAGCGACGACCAGGTCCGGCTCTCGAGCCGGCAGCAGCAGGGGCAGGGATGGACGGGCACATTGCAGCTGATCAAGCCCGGGGAGCCCAGTGGATGGGCCGGATACCTCGCCGGCGTGCTGTGGGCGCTGGGGCAGGACGGGGTCGAGGTTCCCGGCGTCGACGTCGTGGTCGACAGCGCCGTCCCGGTGGGCGCGGGGCTCTCGAGCTCCGCCGCGCTGGAGTGCGCACTGGCGCTCGCGGTCGCCGACCTGGTGGGCCTGCGCGACGACGACGCGGGCCGCGACCGGCTGGCCGCCGCCTGCGTGCGGGCCGAGAACGAGATCGCCCTGGCCTCCACCGGCGGGCTCGACCAGACTGCCAGCCTCCGGGCACAGCGGGGGCACGCGCTGCTGCTGGACTGCAGGAACGGCTCCGTGGAGCAGGTCCCGCTGGACCTCGATGCCGCCGGCCTGGTGCTGCTCGTCGTCGACACCAGGGCTCCGCACCGTCTGGTCGACAGCGAGTACTCGGCCCGCCGCCGCGACTGCAGCCGGGCTGCCGACATGCTGGGTACGACGACCCTGCGCGAGGTCGAGGACCTGGATGCGGCTCTGCAGCAGCTGAGCTCGCAGGCACCTGAGCTCGTCTCGAGGGTCAGGCACGTGGTGGGCGAGATCCAGCGCGTCCGGGCGGTCGCGGACCTGTTGCGCGCGGGCTCGCCGACCGAGATCGGCGGACTGCTGGACGCCTCCCACGAGTCTCTGCGCCACGACTACGAGGTCTCCAGCCCCGAGCTGGACCTCGTCGTCGAGACCGCTCGCAGGGCAGGGGCACTCGGGGCGCGGATGACCGGTGGCGGTTTCGGCGGTTCGGCCATCGCGCTGGTGCCGGCGAGCGAGGTGGCACAGGTGGAGCAGTCGGTGCGTACCGCGTTCTCCGAGCGGGACTGGCAGGCAACGGCTTTCGTCAGGGCCGATGCCAGCGGGGCCGCCGAGCGCGTGCGCTAGTGGCCGTGGTCAGGCTGCGGCCCGCGGCGCCGAGCGACGCCAGGCCCCTCACCGAGCTCTTCCTCCGGTCACGGTCCACGGCGATGCCGTGGCTGGTCAGCCCGCACGACGAGGCAGACACGCACGGGTGGATGCAGCACGTCGTGCTTCCTGGGCAGCTCGTCTGGGTGGCCGAGGTCGTCCGGGTGCACGGGCCCGAGCGCCCCGACGGTTTCCTGGCGATGGACGGCGCGTGGGTGGAGCACCTGTACGTGGAACCCCGTGCCCAGCGCGCAGGCGTGGGAACTGCCTTGCTCGACGCGGCCAAGGAGCACAGCCCGTCGCGGCTGTGGCTGCACGTGTTCACGCGCAACGTCCCGGCGCGCCGCTTCTACGAGCGAGCCGGCTTCAGCCTGGTCGAGAGCAGCGACGGCAGCGGCAACGAGGAGAAGGAGCCCGACTGCACGCACCGGTGGCCCTGACGGCCAGGCGGGCCGTCAGGACGGGGCGCCGGCATGCTCGCCCCGTGCCTGTCATCCGTGCCTGTCATCCGTGCCTGTCATCCGTGCCTGTCATCCGTGCCTGTCATCCGTGCCCGTCATCCCAGGGGACGACGACAGCGCCGCGACGGATCCCTAGGCTCGGGTCGATGGATCAGACCCCACCGCGCGGCGAGGTGACCGCGTGGCTGCGCGATCACCCCTTCGCCGGGGACGCGGTGCTCGCGGGGGCGGCTGCGCTGCTGCTGGTCCTGCTGCCTGCCGGGCCGGACGACAGCGCGGACGTGGTGGTCGGCCTGGCACTCACCCTGCCGCTGGCGTGGCGACGACGCGCCCCGCTCCCCGCGGCGGCGGTCGTGATCGCCGCCGGTCTGCTCGAGCTGATCCTCGCCCCGACGTTCCTGGCCGCCAACGTGGCCGCGCCGATGATGGTCTACGCGCTCGCGGCGTACGCCCCGCGCTGGGCAGGTCGGGCCGGGCTCGCCGTCGGGCTCCTCGGTGCGGTGCTGGCCTCGGTCCGCTACTACGGCCTGGCGGGTGGCGGCGAGACCTTGGTGCTCAGCGCCGGCGCGATCGCCGTCACGGTCGTCGCGGCGTGGGCGCTGGGACGTCTTCGACGCGCCCGGCTCAACGAGCTGGGCGCCCTGCAGGAACGGGCCAGGCTGCTGGACGTGGAGCGGACGCAAGAGCTCCGCCTGGCGGCAAGCACGGAACGCTCCCGGATCGCCCGTGAGATGCACGACGTCGTGGCCCACTCGCTGTCGGTCGTCATCGCCCAGGCTGACGGCGGCCGGTACGCCGGCCGGAACGATCCCGCAGCCGCGACCGGGGCGTTGGAGGCGATCTCCGTCACGGGTCGCCAGGCGCTGTCCGACATGAGGAGCCTGCTCGGGGTGCTGCGCGAGGGCGGCGGCAGTGACTACGCGCCGCAGCCTGACGTCGCCGCGATCGGTGCGCTGGTCGACGACGTCCGAGCCAGCGGGCGCGACATCGACCTCATCGTCGAGGGCGCGCCGAGACCGATCGCCGCCGGGTCGGAGCTGGCCGCCTACCGGATCGTGCAGGAGTCGCTGACCAACGTGCTCAAGCACGCCGGCCCGGCCGCCCGGGCGTGGGTGCGCCTGCAGTGGCGGGCGGAGGCCCTGGAGCTGTCCGTGCTGGACGACGGCCGCGGCGCCTCGGCGGCGCTGTCGCGGCCCGGCGGGCCGGACCACCCCGCCGACGCTCCTGGTCAGGGCCTGCTGGGGATGCAGGAGCGGGCGCACCTTCACGGCGGGCGCCTGGACGCTCGACCTCGCGCGGGCGGCGGCTTCGGCGTCCACGCCGTCCTCCCTTACGGGAAGTCCCCGTGATCCGGGTCGTGCTGGTCGACGACCAGCAGATGGTGCGCGCCGGGTTCGCGATGGTCATCGACTCTCAGCAAGATCTGCAGGTGGTCGGCCAGGCGGGGGACGGGGCCGCCGCGGTGGCGCTGCTGCAGACCACACCGGCAGACATCGTCCTGATGGACATCAGGATGCCGGGCACGGACGGGATCGAGGCCACCCGCCAGCTGATGGCACTGCCGGACCCTCCCCGGGTCGTGGTCCTGACCACCTTCGACCTCGACGACTACGTGGTGGCCGCCATCGGGGCGGGAGCCAGCGGGTTCCTGCTCAAGGACGCCGCACCCGAGGAGATGCTGGCTGCCGTCCGCACCGTCCACGCGGGCGATGCGGTGATCGCGGCGAGCTCGACCCGCCGGTTGCTCCAGCACGTCGCGCCCCTGCTGCGCTCGCAGTCACCCGCCGCGGGGACGGGCGACCGGCTGCTCGCGCTGACGCCCCGCGAGCGCGAGGTGCTCGTGCAGATGGCGCTCGGTGCGACGAACGCCGAGCTCGCAGCGCGGCTCTTCGTCAGTGAGGCGACCGTCAAGACGCACGTCGGCCGGGTGCTGGCCAAGACCGGGTCACGCGACCGGGTGCAGGCCGTGGTCCTGGCGTACAGCACGGGCCTCGTGCACCCGTCCGACCTCCTGCGCGATGCCCACGACCGCACCTGACCTCGCCACGTCGCCCCGTGCTCCCGTGCTCCCGTGCTCCCGTGTTCCCTCGGCGTGCGACTCCGGGATGATGCGGCGGCCGAACAAGATCCACCTCCGCTCCGACGCGGGAAGACGCCCGACGCGGCACCGTGATGAGGGTCAGCACCACCCGGCTCCCTGGAGGTCCCCCGTGCCCGTCCCTGCCCTGACCCGCCCCGGCGACACGCCCCCCACCCAGGAGGGCACCGCCGTGCGCGCCGCCGGCCTGGCCAAGACGTACGGCAGCGGCGAGACGGCGGTGCACGCCCTCGCGGGGGTCGACGTCACCTTCGCCCGCGGGGCGTTCGCCGCGATCATGGGCACCTCGGGCTCCGGCAAGTCCACGCTCATGCACTGCCTGGCGGGGCTCGACACCGCATCCTCGGGCCAGGTATGGCTCGGCGGCACGGAGCTGACGACCCTGGGCGACGACGAGCTGACGCGGCTGCGCCGAGAGCGGATCGGCTTCATCTTCCAGGCGTTCAACCTGCTCCCCTTCCTGGACGCGCGCGCCAACATGGTGCTGCCGATGCAGCTGGCCGGTCGTCGTCCGGACCTCGAGCGGCTGAATGCCATCGTCGCCCGCCTGGGTCTGGGCGATCGTCTGGGGCACCGGCCGCACGAGCTGTCCGGTGGCCAGCAGCAGCGCGTCGCCGTCGCCCGCGCCCTGCTGCCGCACCCCGACGTCGTGTTCGCCGACGAGCCGACCGGCAACCTGGACTCGCGTTCGGGCGCCGAGGTTCTGGGACTGCTGCGCAGCAGCGTCCGTGAGACCGGTCAGACCGTCGTCATGGTCACGCACGACCCGGCCGCCGCGGCCTACGCCGACCGCGTGGTCCTGCTGGCCGACGGTGCTGTCGCCGGTGAGATCGAGCGGCCAACGGCAGACTCGGTCATCGATGCCCTGCGCGGACTGGGGGGTTGAGCGGTGCGAGAGGTCACCCTCGCCGGCCTGCGGGCGCACACCGCCCGGCTGGTCGCCTCCACCGTGGCGATCGTCATCGCGGTCGCCTTCGTCGTGGCCACCCTGGTCCTGAACGAGACCTCGGCCTCCACGGTGCTCGCTGCGGCCGGCGCTGAGTTCGTGGACGCGGACGTGGTCGTCGTCTCCGACGACTACACCTCGCTGGAGCAGGAGGCCGCCGCGCTGGCTGGGCTAGCCGCGGTCCGCGCTGTGGCCCCTGCCTGGGAGACCAGCGTGCAAGCAGTCGTGCCCGGGCGCGCGGGTGCCCAGTACGTGCAGGTCGAGGCCGTGGCGCAGGACCCCGCGCTGCGTTGGCAGCAGCTGGCGAGCGGGGCCCTGCCGGCGGGGGTCGGCGAGGTCGCGGTCAGTGAGCGGCTGGGCGCCGAGGTCGGTGACGTCCTCGACCTGACGACGTTCGACAACGAGTCGGGCACCACCGCGACGTCGACGGCCGTCGTCGTGGGCGTCGTCGACCTGGGCGGCGATCCCGACGCCGGCCTCTTCGGCCGCGCGTTCGCCACCACCGAGCAGGTGCGCTCGTGGGGCGCCGGCGACCCGGTCCAGCTGCGTGTCGCCGGCACGGGGGTGGCACCCGACGTGCTCGTCGCGGACGTCCGGACCGCGCTGGCCGGAGCCCCGGTCACGGTGCGCACCGGCACCGAGCAGGCCGAGGCTGAAGCGGCCGAGCTGACGGGCGACACCGTGGTGCTGACCACCGCCCTGCTGGTCTTCGCGGCCGTTGCCGTCCTGGTCGCCGGGCTCGTCATCGCCAACACCTTCGCCGTCCTGCTGGCGCAGCGGACCCGTGAGCTGGCGCTGCTGCGTTGTGTCGGGGCGACCTCGCGGCAGGTGCGGCGCTCGGTGCTGGCCGAGTCCGTGGTCATCGGTGCCGTGGCATCGGTGCTGGGTGTCGTCGCCGGGATCGGTCTCGCCGTGGCCGTCTCGGCGATCGCCTCGGCGCTGGACTCGCCGGTTCCCCTGTCCGAGCTGTCGGTGCCCCCGCTCGCGGTGATCGCAGGCCTGGTGCTCGGAACCGGGGTCACCGTCGTGGCGGCGCTCGCACCCAGCAGGGCGGCGACCCGGCTCTCACCGCTGGCCGCCCTGCGCCCCCTCGACCCGGCGCCGGTGCGCTCGCGGTCGGGGCTGGGACGCCTGGTCCTCGGACTGGGGCTGCTCCTGCCGGGAGCCGCGCTCCTGGCCGTGGGGGTCTTCGCAGCCCAGGCGCTCCTGGCAGTGGCAGGTGGCGCCGTGAGCGCGCTGGGCGTCGTGGTGCTCGCACAGCGCGCGCTGCCTCCGGTCGTGGCGGCCGCCGGCAGGCTGGTCGGCCGGGTCGGGGGTGTTCCGGGCGAGCTGGCCGCGGGCAACGCGAGCCGCAACCCGCGGCGGACCGCGGCCACCGCCACTGCGCTGCTGATCGGGGTCACCCTGACGACGGCCATGGTGGTCGGGGCCGCCTCGACGCGATCCACCTCCACGGCGGCCCTCGACTCGACCTACCCGACCGACGTCGTCGTCGAGGGCCTCGGATCGCCGCTGCCGGAGGCGCTGCTGAGCGACCTGATCGGGACCGAGGGCGTCGCCGCCGTGGCACCAGTGGTCGGGGCGCAGGTGCAGGGACCGGACGGAGAGGCGACCGCGGTGCTGGGGTACGACATCGCCGCCGCGAAGACGGTGCTGCGGTCCGACGCCGACACCCCGTTGCCTCAGGCCGGCTCCGCCGTGGTGCCCACCTACCTGGCGGACGCCTGGGACCTGATCAGCGGTGACACCGTGACCCTGACCACGCAGGGGCGATCCGTCAGCGCCAAGGTGCTGGTGGTCGCTGCCGACCAGCGGCTCGCGCTGACGGCGCAGGACCTGAGATCGCTGGCCCCCGGCGCAGGGATCGACAGCTACTGGCTGCGCCTCGACGACGAGAGCGACCGCGCCCAGAACGCCGTCGTGGACCGCGTCACCGACGTCGTGGGGAGCGCCGAGCCCTTGGCCCAGGTCACCGGCCTGGTCAGTGTCCGCGCCGCGCTGGACGACCTGCTGGACGTCCTGCTGCTCGTTGTCACCGGGCTGCTCGGGGTGGCCGTCGTCATCGCCCTGATCGGCGTCGGCAACACCCTCGCGCTGTCCGTGGTCGAGCGACGGCAGGAGAGCGGTCTGCTACGGGCGTTGGGGCTGAGCCGGGCTCAGCTGCGCGCGACGCTGGCCTGGGAGGCGGTGCTGGTGGCCGCGGTGGCGGCCGTGCTGGGCGTCGCGCTCGGCGCGGTGTACGGGCTCGCGGGCACGGCAGCCGTGCTCGGCCGCACCGGTGACGTGGTGCTCACGGTGCCGTGGCTGCAGGTCGCCGCCATCGTCGTCGTCGCCACCCTGGCCGGGTTGCTCGCGTCGGTCCTGCCGGCACGACGCGCCTCCCGGGTCTCGCCGGTGAGCGCGATCGCGGGATGACCCGCGGTGGCCGGGATCGTCTGGGTGGCCGGCGGCCGATGCGTCAGTGCTGGGCCTGATCTCCCGGACCAGGTGGCGGTGCCACCCCGGGCAACGGAGCGGGCGCCTCCGGGTGCAGTGCGAGGAAGAGTCCCCAGGGCTCGCCGGCCGGGTCGCTTGGTCGGTCGGCGATCTCCTGCAGCACCCCGTAGAGCCTGCCGAGCACCTCCTCCCTGTCAGCCAGGGTCAGGCGGAACCCCAGCCGGGAGCTCTGGAGGCGCTCGACGCCGAGACGACGCGCCTCCTCCAGGAACGTCCGCAGCAGCAGGTCGTTGTCGTGCGGCTCCTCGTCCCCCACATCGAGGTACCAGGACTTGCCCGACGCCAGGTAGGGCACCTCGCGCGCCCCCCGCTCGCCGCGCCGGGGCTCCTGGGCGATCAGGAAGCCCGTGTCGACCAGCGTCCGCACGTGGTGCAGCACGGAGGCGGGATTGCGCTGCAGGGCACTGGCGATCTCCTTGTTCGTGCACGGCTCGTGCAGCGTCAGCCGCAGGATCTGCAGCCGCAACGAGGACGCCATCGCCTTGGCCTCCGCCTCGTCCGCGGGCCGTCGGTCCCACGACCGCCGTCGGGAGCCGACCGGCAACCGACCGTAGGGGGGCGCTCCCCTGGCGCCCCCTTCCCTCGCGGCGTCCTGCTCCCCGGCGGCGGTGCTCATGGCACCACGATGCCACACGTCGGCATTGTGATTGACATTTCCCAATCACTTGTCCCACGCTGTCGGCATGACCGAGAAGCCCGCGACCGCACCCTCGCCGGGCACCGTCCTGTCGAACCCCGCGCCCACCCGCTCCGCGCGCGGTGGCCTCTTCCGCCACCACGACTTCCGTCAGCTCTTCGTCGGGGACACCATCAGCCAGGTCGGCACCCAGCTCAGCGGCCTGGCCCTGCCGGTGCTCGCGGTCCAGGTCCTGGGTGCCTCCGCCTTCGAGATGGGGCTGCTGACCACCTTCGAGTTCCTGGCATTCCTGGTGATCGGGCTGCCCGCTGGGGCCTGGGTGGACCGCTGGCGCAAGCGCCGGGTGCTGGTGACGAGCGACCTGGTCCGCGCGCTGGCGCTGGGCTCCCTGCCCGTGGCCTGGTACCTCGACGTGCTGACGCTGTGGCAGATGTTCGCGGTAGCGCTCGTCGTGGGCACCTGCACGGTGTTCTTCGACGTGGCCTACCAGAGCTACCTGCCTGAGCTCGTGCCCTCCGACAAGATCAGTGAGGGCAACGCCAAGCTGCAGGCCAGCCAGTCCGTGGCCCAGGTCGCCGGCCCCGCGGTGGCCGGCGGACTGATCAAGCTGATGGGGGCTCCGTTGACGATCCTGGTCGACGCGCTCAGCTTCGTCGGGTCCGCGCTCTTCATCCGCCGCATCCGGCACGTCGACGTCCCTGCCGACCGTTCGCAGCGCCGAGCCCTGCGGGTCGAGATCACGGAGGGCCTCTCGTTCGTCCTGAAGCACCCGCTGCTGATCCGGATCACGGCGTGCACCGCGATCGGCAACCTGTTCCACTCGATGGCCGGCGCGCTGCTCGTGCTGTTCGTGCTGCGCGACCTGGGGCTGGACGTCGGCGCCCTGGGGCTCGCGTTCTCCGTGGGTTCGGTGGGTGGGCTGCTGGGAGCGTTGTCGGCCACCCGGGTGAACAGGCTCGTGGGCGAGGGACGCAGCATCCCTGTGTCCGCACTGCTCGGTGTCCCGTTCGGGGCGTTGCTGCCCCTGGCCGGGATACTGATCCACCCGATGGTGGCCCTGACCATCTCGACGTTCGGGTTCTCCTACGTGGTGGTGGTCTACAACATCACCCAGGTCAGCTTCCGCCAACGGCTGTGCCCTAGGCCGTTGCTCGGACGGATGAACGCCTCCATCCGCTTCATCGTCTGGGGCACGATGCCGATCGGGGCGTTCGTCGGTGGCGTGCTGGGCCAGGCGTTCGGGATACGTGCGGTGCTCTGGATCGCGCTGGCCGGATCAGCGCTGGCTTGCCTGCCCGTGCTGCTGTCACCGCTGCTGTCGATGCGCGACATGCCGGCCGAGCTGGACCAGCACGCGTGAGGCCCGCACCGCTGGAGCTGGCCCGTCGGCACGCCGAGCTGCTGGAGAAGCACCTCGACGGCGGCCTCGTCGGGCTGTACCTGACGGGGTCGGTGGCGCTGGGGGACTACCGCGACGGCCTCAGTGACGTGGACGCCGTCGCGGTGCTCGGCCGCGAGCTCGCCCTCGACCGGGACGGGGACGCCCTTCGTCTGGTGCACCGGGCGCTGGTGACGAGCGACGACGCGCCGCACTACGACTGCACCTACATCCCGCACGCCTGGCTGCGGCACCAGCCCGCGGTGGGAGCGGAAACGCCGTTCAGCCTGGACGGCGAGCTGCACCTGGGCGAGGAGGCCTTCATGGTGTCGCCGCCCACCTGGGTCGAGCTCGCCCATTCGGTCCGTGTGAGCGGGCCCGATCCCCGCGCGCTCGGCATCGCCGACGTGTCGGGCACCTTGCGGCAGTGGACCCTCGACAACCTGCACGGGTACTGGGCCGCCACCGCGGCACAGGCGCGCCAGGATCTCAGCACGCGCCCGCTGGACCAGCCGGCGGCGAGCGAGGGAGTCCTCTGGCTGACGTTGGGAGCGCCGCGCCTGCACGCCACCCTGGCGACGGGACGGATCATCTCCAAGAAACCGAGGCAGGGTCCTACGCGGCCGCTCGCTGGCCAGCGTTCGCCCCGTTGCTCGAGCGCTGCGTCCGGGCGCGCGCCGGCGGTGCGCAGGCCTTTGCCACCGACGACGGACTGGCGGCCTGCGAGCTGGTCGACGTCGTGGTCACCGACGCATCCCGGGCGCTCTGACCAGGGCGGCGATCGTCAGCACGCGCGATTCGTAGGGAAGTGATTCTCAGGTGCCGGTCGCGAACCTGGGGGTGCCCCCTGCCTTCGGATGGTGGTAGAGAGGTGGCATGACCGAGACCCCGGCAGCTGCCCACCGTCCCTACCTCGACGACACCCGCGTCCTGTCCGGCGACATGGCGACGCTACGCCACACCCTGCACCGCAGCCCCGAGATCGGGCTGGACCTGCCCACCACCCAGAAGACCGTGCTGGAAGCGCTGTCGGGCCTGGACCTGGAGATCAGCACCGGGACGGGCACCACCTCGGTGACGGGTGTGCTCCGCGGCGGTAGCGCCGCGGGCGGCGACGGCGAGCGACCGGTGGTGCTGCTGCGTGGTGACATGGACGCGCTGCCCGTGACCGAGGCGGTGGATGTGGACTTCCGCTCCACGACGAAGGGTTCGATGCACGCCTGCGGGCACGACCTGCACACCTCGATGCTGGTCGGCGCTGCCCGAGCCCTGACTGCTCGCCGGGACGAGCTGCCCGGGGACGTGGTGTTCATGTTCCAGCCGGGCGAAGAGGGCTTCGACGGCGCCGGGGTGATGATCGCCGAGGGCGTGCTCGAGGCCGCGGGCCGACGGGCGGACGCTGCCTGGGCGCTGCACGTCATGTCGGGGTTGGCCCCCCGAGGGGTCGTGGCCAGCCGCGGCGGCCCCTTGATGGCAGCCAGCAACGAGCTGCACGTCACGGTGCGCGGCGCCGGTGGGCACGGCTCCGCGCCGCACCGGTCCAAGGACCCCATCCCGGCCGCCGCCGAGATGGTCACCGGTCTGCAGACGCTGCTCTCCAGGGTGATCAACCCGTTCGACACCGCGGTGCTCACGGTCGGGCTGTTCCACGCCGGCACGAAGGCCAACATCATCCCGGACGACGCCTCCTTCTCGGCCACGATCCGCTGCTTCGACCCGGACGTCCTGGACATCCTCGAGCGCGAGACAGTGCGCTTCTGCCAGGGCACCGCGCACGCTTACGGCCTGGAGGTCGACGCGCGCTTCGACCGTCAGTACCCCGTGACGGTGAACGACCACGACTCTGTCGCGCGCGCGGGGGCGCTGGTCGAGAAGGTGCTGGGGGCAGGCCGTTTCGCCGAGATGCCGCAGCCCATCACCGGCTCGGAGGACTTCTCCCGCGTGCTCCAGGCTGCGCCCGGTGCGATGCTCTTCCTCGGCGCGTGCGTCGACGAGAACTACCAGAGCGCACCGGACAACCACTCCCCCTTCGCCGCGTTCAGCGACGAGGTGCTGGCAGACGGCGCCGCCCTGTACGCCGAGCTGGCCGTAGCCTCCCTCGCGAGGGCATGACCGGCGTCCGCCATGAGCAGCGCCAAGAGCAGCGCCACGGATGTCGGCCCGCAGCGAGAACGCCCCGGGCTCGGACGGGTCGCGGTGGTGACGGGTGCCTCGAGCGGCATCGGGGCAGCCACCGCACGACGGCTGTCGGAGGACGGCTGGCACGTGGTCGTGGCGGCTAGGCGCGCCGAACGCCTGGAGACGCTGGCCCAAGAGATCGGCGGCACGGCGGTCGCCGTCGACATCACGCAGGACGAGTCGGTGGCCGGCCTCCTCGCCGCGGTGCAGGACCTGGGGCGTGATGTGGCGCTTCTGGTGAACAATGCTGGAAGTGCGTTGGGCGCGGACCCGGTGGCGTCCGCCGAGATCGACCAGTGGCGGGTGATGCTCGAGCTGAACGTCCTCGGCACGCTGCGGGTGACCCGGGCACTGCTGCCCCAGCTGCAGGCGGCTTCCACGGCGCACGTGGTAGTCGTCACCTCCACAGCCGCGATGACGACGTACCCGGGCGGTGGTGGGTACACCGCAGCCAAGCACGCCGAAGGGGCGCTCGTCCGCACGCTGCGGCTCGAGCTCGGCGGCCAGCCCATCCGGGTCACCGAGATCGCGCCCGGCATGGTCGCCACCGAGGAGTTCTCGCTCAACAGGTGGCAGGGCGACGCAGAGGCCGCAGCGAAGGTCTACGAGGGCGTGGACCGTCCGTTGACCGCCGACGACGTCGCCGGGTGCATCCGTTGGGCAGCGGGAGTTCCGGTGCACGTCAATGTCGACCTCCTCGTCGTGCGGCCGCTGGCTCAGGCGGCCCAGCACCAGCTGCACCGCGGCCCGCTCTTTCCTGAAGGCACCTGACCGCTCAGGGCGGCTCGTCACTTGGCGTGGCGGACACGTTGTCCATGCGGAGCTGTTCGCCGAGGTTCCGTGCCCGGGAGGCGTCGTGGTGCAGGGTGTTGCGGCGCAGCACTGGCGGGTCCCCTGGTGGCAGCCCCCCGGGTGGCGCGCCCCCTGGTCGGGGTGGGTGGGCGTGGGCGCCGCTTTGGATCCAGGGGGTGCGGTCTGTGATGGTGATGTGGTGGTGGCCGGCGTGGACGGCGTTGTGGTGGGGGGTGCAGAGCAGGGCGAGCTGGTCGAGGTTGGTCAGGCCGCCTTGGGCCCAGGGGGTGATGTGGTGGGCGTCGCACTGGTGGGGTGGGCGGGGGCAGCTGGGGATGATGCACCCTTTGTCGCGGGCTGCGAGGGCTCGTCGTTGGGCGGGGGTGGCTAGGCGGGTGGTGCGGCCGAGGTCCAGGACGGCGCCGGTGGGTGCGAGCAGGACGCGTTCGAACACCGCTGAGCAGCCGAAGCGTTCCAGGGTGGTGGGTGTGATGAACGCGTTGCTGGTGGCCCAGGCGCGGCCGGCGGCGGTGCGCTGGTCGGGGGTG
>JAABUN010002944.1_pt1 | contig 28057 bp, 26 predicted proteins | sample 5559311 | NCBI WGS metagenome assembly JAABUN01 (sample SAMN10711877, study PRJNA513370) | rock metagenome | isolation source: Antarctica rocks | place: Antarctica: Victoria Land, Siegfried Peak sud
CCCCATGAGGTCCGACTGGTACTCGGCCAGGTAGTCGTTGACGGTGACCACGTGGACGCCCTTGCCGCTCAGCGCATTGAGGTAGGCGGGTGCCGTGGCGACGAGGGTCTTGCCCTCGCCGGTCTTCATCTCCGCGATGTTGCCCAGGTGGAGGGCGGCGCCGCCCATCAGCTGGACGTCGAAGTGGCGGAGCCCGAGCGTGCGGCTCGACGCCTCGCGCACGGCTGCGAAGGCTTCGGGTAGGAGTTCGTCGAGGGTGGCGCCGTCGGCGTGGCGCTTCTTCAGCCGCTCCGTCTCCCCACGCAACTCTGCGTCGGACATCTCGCGGAATTCGTCCTCGAGGACGTTGATCGCGTCAGCGTAGTTCCGGAGTCGCTTCAGTGTCTTCTTATCGCCGGTGCGGAGTACTCGTTCAAGAAGTGATGGCACTGGTATCTGCTCCCAATCTGATACTGCCGGATTATGGCGTCTCTAGTTTACGGGGAAGACGTTCGGTCCCCTGCTTTGGTTCCCCTGCGGCACGATGCAACGACGCGGAACCGCGTGTCCGCTCAGAGTAGCGTGCCGACCTGCGCGGCGAGCGCTGCGGCGAGGTTACCGCGATCCTCGATGACGACGTCGTCGAGCCCGAGCCACCGCGCGAGCAGGCGCAGTTCCTCAGCCAGCTCCGCGGCGGTGTCGGCGGGAGCTCCGGGCTGCCCATGGCTGGCACGCACCAGCAGCCGTCCGGCGTCACGGTCCGCCTTCAGGTCGACGCGAGCCGCGAAGGTGTCGCGCAGGAGGAAGGGCAGCACGTAGTAGCCGTGGACGCGCCGTTCCGCAGGGGTGTAGATCTCGATGCGGTAGTGGAAGTCGAACAGCCTGTTCAGCCTGTCGCGTTCGAACACGAGCGAATCGAAGGGACTGAGGAGCGCCCGTCCTCGCGCCCGGCGCGGGAGGGCCGCTGTCGGGTGCAGATACCAGGGCTCGGCCCTGCCGTCCACGGTCACGACCTCGAGCGCACCGGAGGCTACGAGGTCATCGAGGGCGACCCTCGTCTCGCGGACCGGCGTGCGGAAGTAGTCGGCGACCGAACGGGAGGAGGCGACGCCGAGTGCCCCCGTCGCGCGCTCGGCCAGCACGGAGAGCGCGTCGGTCCTGTCCACCTCCATCGTCGCCAGCGCCGGATCGGGCAGCACCGCCCTGATGGGAGCGTAGCGGCGTTCGAACTGCGCGGTTCGGCCCGCCGATCCGATCTCCCCCCGCGCGAAGAGGTCCTCGAGCACCCGTTTGGCTGAAGTCCATCGCCACCCCCACCCGTCCGTAGGGCGTGCCGTGTCCCCGCCGAGGAGCTGCTGGATGCTCGTGCCCGTCAGCGGGATGCCACGCGCGAGCAGGTCGAGGATCGCCGATTCGAGGGTGTCACGCAAGAGTGCAGGCACACTGTCGGCCCCCATCCAGGTCCGTCGTTGCCACGCCCGCAGGTGCGGGAACAGCTCAGGCGGCACGAGGCTCGCCTCATGGGCCCAGTATTCGACGAGCCTGCGGGGCGCCGTGGAGGACATGGCATCGAGATGAGCGCGGTCGTAGCACCCCAGGCGCGAGAACGCCGGCAGGTAGTGGGAGCGGGCGAGAACGTTCACCGAGTCGATCTGGAGGACCTGCAGCCGCTGGACCATGGAGGTGACGGCGCGTCGGGACGACGGCGCTTCGAGCCGCGGTCGGTGCAGCCCCTGTGCGGCAAGGACGATCCGCCGGGTCTGGGCGATGGTGAGGTTGGGCATGGTCTCCTGCACGGAACTGCCTCCGCGCCGGGCGCGGAGGCAGTTCGTCATACCTCTCGGGAATGTGGCCGGTGATTCGGCCGTGATCGTGGGCCTAGACGGACGCAGTGGCTTCCTTGGCGCGATAAGCGAGGAGTTCCTCGTGGGGTTCCTCCGTACCCTCCGCACACTTGGAATCGAGGGTGATCACACCATAGGTCCACCCCTGGCGTCGATAGACCACCGAGGGGGCCCCGGTGGCGGAATCGACGAAGAGGTAGAAGTCATGGCCGACGAGTTCCATGTTGTCGACGGCGTCGTCCAGCGTCATCGGAATCCCGGAGAAGACCTTGCGGCGGATCAGAACCGGTGAATCTCCCGCGGGTACATCGTCCGAAGATGAGTAGGCGTCGACATCCTCCGGCTCCATGATCGGCGTTTGCACCGTCGGCTCGACGGTCGGCGTCTCGAGATAGACGGGCTGGACCGGGTCGGCGGGTTCGAGATCGGCCGTGGCGACCCGGACGGCCACCGGCGTGTGCCTGCCATGGTGGACCTTCCGCCGATCACGGGCCCGGCGCAGGCGCTCGAGGAGTTTCCCGTAGGCGAGGTCGAACGCCGCGAACTTGTCGGCTGCGGAAGCCTCGGCCCGGATGACCGGACCCTTGCAGAGCACCGTCAGCTCGACCGTGAGCGAGGTGTCCGCCATGCGTGCGCTGGGCTCCTTGGTGATCTTCGCGTCGACGCGCTGCACCTTGTCGCCGAGCTGCTCTATCTTGTCGATCTTCTCCGTCGCGTACTCACGGAAACGGTCCGATACCGCCAGGTTTCGACCATTGATCACAAATTCCATGGTGCCTCCCACATCACTAAGTGACACGACGGCGGCCGAGGCGTTGTGCAGAGCCGCCGTCGACGGGTACGTGTCGTCACGGTGTGGTACCCGTACTTCACGGTAGTTCACCCCTGTACTTTATTCACCCCTCGCCGCTCCGAAAGTTCCGGCAGTTTGCCGAGCATCCGGTGGTGGCGCGCCACGACCGGATGCTCCTCCCGTCGCGCTCCCGACGATGACTCCGGGCGCGCGCCCGGCCGGCGACGACGTCGCGGCGATGACCGCGGCGCCGAGCACCCGGGCTTCCGCTGCTACCAGGACGCGATGAACCTCGCCGATCGTCGCCCCCGTGGTCAGGACGTCATCGACGATGATGCAGTCCCTCCCGGCTAGGGCAGGCCGAGTGTTCTCGACGGGACACATCGACCCCAGGACATTGGTCCGCCGGCGCCGTCGGCCGAGTCCCTTCTGACCGCCGCGCAGCCCGGGAACCACCGCGGAGAGGACCGCCCCGGTCCGGGAAGCGATGGCACCCTGCCGCAGCGCCGTCGCGAGCCGGACACCAGCGGGGACCTGCCGGACGCCGGCGGCGAGGACGGTACCGGCGGGCAAATGGCCCCCCCGATCCAGTCGGGCAAGGAGCAGCATCAGCGGATCGTAGCCGCGTCGGCGGCGGGAGGAAGCGCGCGTGGGGACGGGAACCAGGAGAACCGGGTCCGCACTCGACCGGCGCCCCTCGTAGAACCGCGACGCCGCCTCATGAAGTGCCCCGCCCAGGGCTGCTCCCACGGGCGCCGCCAGATCGACATGCCCATGGTTCTTGTACGCGAGCAGGACCGCCGACACAGCACGCCCGTAGGACCCGGCGGCGACGACGGGGAGGGCACGGAACGGCTGGTCCTCCCCGACGTGCTCCCGGCCGCCGGCAGCCGCCGTCGTGCCGTCCGCGTCAGCGGGGATGTGCTCGACGTCCGGCAGGGACTCAGCGCCGTCCTCGGCGCGCACCGGCCTCGCAGTCGCGGTGCGGAACGCCGCCAGGCAGGCGGGGCAGAGGGAAGTGTCCCACTGTCCGCAGACCACGCACGACGACGGCAGGACCAGGCTCGAGAAGGCGGACAGAGCCCGTGCCACGCGCTGGTAGGACCGCCCGAAAACGACGTGGTCCAGGAGTGACGGAATGGAAATTCGCATGGTCCCAGCCCACCACTCCGGCACGGGAACCGGGCGGTAGGGAGCCGCTATGTGGACAACACCTACCCGGGGAAGGCCGGATCCGTGACGTCGAGTTGTTCATCCACCCAGCTGGTGCCGATGAGCCGGTACAGCGTGGAGCCGGCCTGTACGTAGAACGTGTCCTCCGCGTCGGACCCCGCACTGATACCCAGCACGCCATCGAGAATCGCCATGGCTTCCTGATCGCCGTCGAGCTGCAGGATCACGGGGACCGCCTCCTCCCCCGCACCGATCGACGAGGCCACGATCTCGCTCTGGCCGGCCCACTTGGCCGTATCGATGGTCCCGTCCGTCGGCAGCGTCAGGGGCGTGGTGAGTGACTGCGGACCCCCCTCAGGGGTCCGTATTATCCCGGCCAGTAGCACTTCGCCTGCTCCGCCGCGGTCGGTGACGATCAGCGCGCGGGTCCCGTCGCGCGAGATGCGGAGCTCCCTGACGCTCCGGTCCCCGAGCCAGCCAGCGGCCAGGACAGCGGCGTTCGCCTCGGTCCCACCCGGCGGGACGGCGAGGACCTCGGAGCGTCCGCCGACGGTCCGGGTGGTCCAGACCCAGTTCTCGGGGTCGAACGAAGGCTGCGTCAGGGCTCCACCCTTCACGACGCCGCGGGCCTCGCTGCCCGGCGCAGTGATGTACAGGGTGGTCCTGTCCGCGTTCACGAAGGAATAAGCGCTGCCGGAGATCGAGGTCGCCGGATCCTGCGGATCGAGCTCGGCCACGGACGCCAATCCCTCGATCGGGATGACGGCGCCGTTGCGCACCCGGATCAGCTCACCCCCAGCGATGGCCACCTGCTCGCTCCCGACGTCGGGCGTCAGCTCGGGCACGACGAGCTCGGGAGACGGAGGTCCCAGCTGGATGGGCTGTCCGCTCGTCATTTCGACCGACGTGACGTCGTTGAGGCCGAGCAGGTTGACCAGGAGCTGCTGATCCATCTGCTGCAGACTCAAGCTGGTCACATTCTCGAGCACCTCGGGCGAGAACTCGACGGAGGCCCGGCCGGAGGTGATCGGCACCGAGTCCCGGGCGAGGGTCACACCCTCGGGGAAGGCACTGGTGACGGAACCCTGCAGATATGTGGCGGGACCGGCCAGCATGGCGCCGACGATCCGCGCGGTCACTCCGGTCCGCCGTACGAACCAGCGGGCGTCAGGCACCCAGTAGCGGTAGTTGCCGCTGTAGAAGTAGAGGCTGTGGGAAATCAGGAGGTCACCTGCGCTGCTCTGGGCGAGCATGATGCCGTCCGGGATCTCATCGATGCGCCACTCGCCGTTGACCTGGACCATCCGGACGCCGAGGGTTTCCGTCGCCGGGACCACGCTGTTCGTGCGCACGCCCCGGGCGTCGACGGTGCCCGCCGTCTCGAGCTGGATCTGGTAGACGCCATCCGCCTCGCGCTTCTCGACGCGCGGATCGGACCGGAACAGGACGATCCGTTCTTCCGGCTGCCACCTGTCTTTCAGATCACGCGTGAGGAACTGGCGCGCGACGCTGTAGCCATCGCTCGCCCCGGTCCCGGCGGTGATGAAGGCGAGGAGGATCTGCTCGGGCGTGGCACCCGGTGACGGCCCCTCCGGGTCGAAGACGGGCGCGAAGCCCTCGGGCTCGTCGCTTGGTGCGGAGATCACTCCGACGGGACCCTCGGTCGGGATGGTGGAGCATCCTGTGAGGGCGAGGAAACAGGCGACGAGCAGCAGAGCCACCACGACGACGGGACCACGACCGCCGGCGCGGCGCAGGCCATGCCGTTCGACGTGCGCTTCGTCAGTGCCTCGCATGACTCCCCCTCGCTATATCCCCGACACCGCTCGGGCCGCCACCGGCCGTTCCGAGTACGGCCTTGTGCGCACCTGTCGACGGCGGCAGGGCAAGGGGCGACGACGTCAGCTCAGCGCCCTGGTGGCGCGGCAGCGTCAGGCGGAAGCACGCACCCTCTCCCGGTATACCCCAGGCTTCCAGCCACGCGCTGTGCAGGCGGGCGTCTCCCGTCGCGATCGAGAGACCCAGTCCACTGCCACCCGTGGTCCGGGCACGGGCCGGATCAGCGCGCCAGAAGCGGTCGAAAACCCGCGAGGCCTCGAGTGGAGTCATACCAATACCATGGTCGCGGACCGCGACGGCGACCGCCTCGGGATCGCACGCTATGTGGATATCCACCGGCCTGGCCTCCCCGTGCTCCAGGGCGTTGACGATCAGGTTGCGGAGGATGCGGGCGATGCGACGGGCATCCGCCTCCACGATGCAGCTCGCCTCCCTCGAAATAATGGTGAGCTCCGAGCCGAGCCGTTCGGCGAGCGGACGGGCCCCGTCGATGGCGTGCTGCGCGATCTGCACGATGTCGACCGATTCCGCCTCTAGGACGGCCGCGCCGGCGTCGAACCTCGAGATCTCGAGCAGGTCGGCGAGGAGTGCCTGGAAGCGTTCGACCTGATCGAACAGGATCTCGGCCGACCGCCTGTTGACCGGGTTGAACTCGCCGCGCGCGTCGTGCAGGACCTCCGCGGCCATTCTGACTGTCGTCAGCGGCGTGCGGAGTTCGTGGGACACGTCGGACACGAATCGCTGCTGCATCTGCGACAGCTGCGCCAGCTGGGTGATCTGGTCCTGGAGGCTGCCTGCCATGTGGTTGAACGAGACGCCGAGACGCGCCACCTCGTCCTCACCGCTCACCTCCATGCGTTCCTGCAGCTGACCGGCGGCGAGCTTCTCGGAGACGGACGCCGCGTACCCGACCGGACGGACCACGCTGCGCGTGACGTACCAGGTAATGGCCCCGATCACGAAGAGGAGGACGACTCCGGCCAGCCACAACACGCGGTGGATATCGTCGAGGGTGGACTGCATGGCCGAGAGGTCGTAGTAGACGTACAGCGCGTAGTCGCCCTGCTCCGGTGGAAGCGCCACCTGCGTCCCGAAGGCGATGCCCGGAGCGTTCGTCGCGCCGCTCTCCGTCACCGGGATCATCAGGGGAGCCCAGTTGACATCCTGCCCTCCTGCGACCGCATTCTGCAGGTCCTGCGGAAGCATCCGCGCCGTAGCCCCCTCCTGGCTCACGGTCGTCGGGATGAAGGTGCCCGCCCCGGCCGAGATCGGCACCAGGATCGCCTGGCGGGGTGCGTCGGTATCGAGTCCCACGAGGGCCTGGACGGAATCCAGCACGAGGCGGCTGGTGGTGTTCACGTCCGTGGCGGACGAGTCCCGGAAGACGGCCTTGGTCTGCGTCAGCGCCTCCGTGGCCTCGGCGCTGAACTGGTCGAAGCGCTGGTCATAGAGCGCACCGGCGATCTGGTTGGACAGGAAGCCCCCGACGGCGACGAAGGACACGGAGGTGAGCAGCATGGTGGCGACGACGGTCCTGAACTGGAGGGACCGGCGCCAGTGCCGCGCCACCGACTGCAGGAACGAGCGGATCCGGTCTGACGAGGCGCGGACGCGTGATGCTGCAGAAACGGCTCGCTCGCCGGGCCGGTCATCAGCCGAGGTCATGGGACGAGGTGAGCGCGGCCGGTCGCGCCCACCGCATCAGCCCTGTCCGGCCTTGTAGCCGACACCACGCACCGTCAGGACGATCTCGGGCGCCTCGGGATCACGCTCGATCTTCGAGCGCAGCCGCTGCACGTGGACGTTGACGAGCCGGGTGTCGGCGGCGTGGCGGTAGCCCCACACCTGCTCGAGCAGGAGTTCGCGCGTGAACACCTGCCACGGCTTCCGCGCGAGGGCCACCAGCAGGTCGAACTCGAGCGGCGTCAGTGAGACGCGCTGTCCCGCTCGTGTGATCTCGTGGCCGGCGACGTCGATGCTCACCTCCCCGATCCGCAGCGTCTCGGGGGCCCTCGACTCGGCCGGGCGGAGCCTCGCGCGCACGCGGGCCACGAGTTCGGCCGGCTTGAAAGGCTTGGGGACGTAGTCGTCAGCTCCCGACTCGAGGCCGCGGACGACGTCGGACGTGTCGGACTTGGCGGTGAGCATCACGATGGGGAGGTCCGATTCGGCCCGGATCTGCCGGCACACCTCGATACCGTCCACGCCTGGAAGCATCAGGTCCAGCAGCACGAGATCGGGACGGCTGGAGCGGAAGACGCCGAGCGCCGCCGCACCATCGGCGCAGAACACGGGGTCGAATCCGTCGTTACGCAGGACGATGCCGATCATTTCGGACAGGGCCTCGTCGTCATCGATGACCAGTATGCGAGCCTTCATACCCCAATACTGTCGCATCCGGCGCGCAAAGTCCCACTGGCCCCATCGAGCGGCAGGTCGGGTTGGAGGTCGGGTTGCAACGCTCAGGTGCCGCCCGGCTACGCCGAATCATGGTGCGGCTCACTATGATGCAGGAGGGGATGCTGATCGCATGCCTCCCCGAGTACCGATCGAGGGGATGCAATGGGTGATCAGGTGAATGGCCAGCCTCAGGACGGGACGCCCGCTGACGGTGCCGGCGGAACGGACGACGTCGGGCCACACGACGCGTCGTCGCATCCCGGGACGCCCTGGCAGTCCCCCGGTGCGACGCCCGGCGCACCGACCACGGCGGGCTCGCCGTGGCAGTCCCCGGCCCAGCACCAGGTCCCCGCCAACCCGTATGCGGCGCGACCTGACGACGACGTACCGTCGAATCCCTGGGGCCAGCCCCCACGCGCGGCCTCCGGCCCCGGCCTGCCGCGTCACCAGGGTGCCGCACCTGGATCCGGGGGCCAACCGTCGCCGCCGTACGGAACGCAGCCACCGGGTCAGGGCTGGGGCACCGCGTATCCACCTCGGGGACCCGGGCAGTATGGTGGCGCCTATGGGAGCCCCGCCTTCCCGCCTGCGCTCCAGTATCAGGCCCCGCCCAAACCGGGTGTGATCCCGTTGCGGCCGCTCGGGCTCGGGGAGATCCTCGACGGTGCGTTCCAGGCCTGCCGGAAGAACCCGCTGGCGACGTTCGGTATAGCCATCCTGCTGCAGGCCGTCGTCGCCCTCGTGACCGTGCTCCTGCTGGGGAATGCGCTGTCGTCCTTCGAGGTGTTCGAGCAGGCCAATCCGTCGCCGGACAGCGTGATCGGCGCCGTCGCCAGCTTCGGGGTGTTCGCTTCGGTCGCCGGGGTCGTGTCCGGCGTGGCGCTGCTCGTCCTGCAGGGGATCCTCGTCATCCCGATCGCCCGCGCGGTCATCAACCAGAACACGTCGTTCGGGCAGGCGTGGAGGCTCGCCCGAGGCCGCCTCCTCCCACTGTTCGGTTTCGGGCTGCTGTCCTTCGCCGCCGGACTCGTGGGCCTCGTGCTCCTCGTCGGGATCTCGGCGCTCGCGATCGCCGGGCTCAGGGAATTCTCCGCCTTCGTCATCGTGCCACTGGTGATCGCCGCACTGGTCGCCATGGTCTGGATCAGCATCAAGCTCGTCGTCGCACCCGCGACCCTCATGCTCGAGGGCACGGGGCCGTGGACCTCGATCAAGCGCTCCTGGCAGCTGACCCGGGGCAACTGGTGGCGGACCTTCGGGATCGTGATCCTGACAAGCATCATCGTCTCGATCATCGCCTCCGTCATCGCGACACCGCTGACCTTCGCCGTGGGCCTCATCTTCGGCTTCAGCTCGAGCGCGTCCGCAACACCGGACGCCCTGGACTCGCTGCCGATCATCGCCGTCACGCAAGCCATCACCGCCCTCTTCACCGCGATCGGCTATGCCTTCCAGGCGGGGGTCACCTCCCTGCTGTACGTGGACCTCCGCATCCGCCGGGAGGGCTTCGACGTCGTCCTGATGCGCGAGCACGAGCAGGCCGGCACCGGCCGGACCGACGTCCTCCCCGGCGGCACCGCCTCCTTCGGCCATCAACCGGGCGGGTCCGCCTGATGCGGACCGGCACCCTGCAGGGCGTCGCCGACGGGATCCGTGCGTGATCGGACCAAGGCCGTTCCTCGCACCCGATGCCGAGGAGGCCCGCCGCCTGCTCGAGCAGGAACTGGGGAAGCCCGCCTACGTCGAAGCACAGCCGAATGTCTTCGAACGACTGCTCGGCGAGTTCCTCCGCGGCGTCGTCCGGCTCCTCGAAGGGGTGGGCGGGCTGGGATCCGGAGCGGGCACGCTGGTCCTGGCGATCGGCGCGGCGCTGATCATCATCGTGGCGATCGTGCTGATCAAGCCGCGCCTCAATGCGCGCGGCAGGAAGCAGGAGGCCGGCGTGTTCGACGACGATGCCCGGTTCTCGGCCGCGCAGTATCGGAGCAGGGCCGCGGCCGGCGCCGCCGACGCGGACTGGAACCGTGCGGTCGCGGAGCTGCTGCGCGCGATCATCAGGTCGGCGGAGGAGCACGTGGTGGTCGAGGAACAGCCGGGACGGACGGCGACGGAGGCGGCCGTGCAGCTCGGCGGCGTGTTTCCGTCGCTGTCGTCGGACGTCGCCTGGCTCGCAGACCTCTTCAACGAGACGCACTACGGCAGCGGCAGGGCGTCGGAGGCGGACTATCAGCGTGCTGCCGCTGTCGACGCACGGTTCTCCTCCGAGCGGCCTGTACGGGCCGAGGACACGGCGATGCCGGCGGTTCCGCAGTGACCCTCGACGGACAGCAGTCCGTGGCACCTCCCACGCCCCGCGACGCGGAAGCTCCACAACCCCGCACGGCGAGGGGAGCCGAGGTCATGGGCGACGGCGGAAGTGCACTCGCGACGGCCCGGTCCCGTGTCCGTCGAACCCTGCCCCTGCTGATCGGCGCCGTCGTCCTCGCCGTCATCATCCTCATCAACCTCCTGCCCGGACCGGAGGAGGACGATCGACCCCTGTCTCCGGGCAATGCCGCGCCCGGCGGTGGTCGCGCGATCGCCGAAGTACTCGCGGCCCAGGGTGTCGACGTCGTCCGGATCAGCTCCTTCGACGAAACCATCGGAACGCTCGGGCAGGGCCCTGCGACGCTCTTCCTCAACGACTCCCAGCAGTACCTCAGCGCCGGCCAGGTGGCGGAACTCGCCGACGTCGCGGACCGAGCGGTGCTGGCGGCACCGGGCGAACGCCAGCTGACCGCGCTCGATGACGACTTCACCCTGCTCGGCCCCGCCCCCCTCGACCTCTCCGGCGATGCTCCGGCCCTGGCCGCCGGCTGCCCGGACGACGATGCGACGGCCGCCGGTACGGTCTCGGCGACCGGGACGGTGTACTCGGGCACCGTCGAGTGCTTCACGACGACGATCGAGGGAGAGACGGGCGGCCTCTACACCACGAGCGTCGACGGCTCGGTGGCCGTCCTCGGGGCGCCGTCGATCCTCTCGAACGAGGCCGTCACCGACGACGGCAACAGCGCCCTCGCCCTGCGGGCGCTCGGGTCCTCTCCCACGCTCGTCTGGTACGAGCCGACGGGGGCGGACATCGTGTCGACCGGGGAGGGCGTCGCTCCTGCGACCCTCCTGCCCCCGTGGGTCGATCCGCTGCTCGTCTGGCTCCTCGTCTGCGCAGTCCTCGCGATGTTCTGGCGCGGGCGGCGCCTCGGACCGCTGGCCGCAGAGCCGCTGCCCGTGATCGTCCGCGCGGCCGAGACGGCGGAAGGACGCGCCCGCCTCTACCAGGACTCCCGCTCGGTCGGGCACGCCGCGGCCAACCTCCGTGCAGCGACCCTCGCCCGAATGGCGCGCCGACTCCGGGTGGACCGCTCGGCGTCGGACGTCGACGTCGTCGAGGCGGCAGCCCGGCACAGCGGCCGGTCACGCGTCGACCTCGAACAGCGCCTGCTCGATCACACCCCCACCACGAACCACGACCTTGTGCTCTGGGCACAGGAGATCCTCGACCTCGAGAAGGAGATCACGCCATCATGAACCAGACCGAAGACTGGCAGGACGGATCGCTGCAGGCGCCGCCGGCGACATCGGCGACATCGCCCGGAGGAGCGCATCAGGCGACACGCATCGAGGAACCGACGGCGCAGGCGTCCGGACGGGGAGCCGAGCACCCGACCAGCCGGACTGACGCCGAGGGTGATTCCGCCCGCGCAGCTCTCCTCCGGGTGCGCGCCGAGGTCGGCAAGTCGATCGTGGGCCAGGACCCGGCGGTCACAGGGCTGCTGATCGGGCTCCTCGCCGACGGACACGTCCTGCTCGAAGGTGTCCCGGGCGTCGCCAAGACCCTGCTCGTCCGCACCCTCGCCACGGCCCTGGACCTCGACACCAAACGCGTCCAGTTCACGCCGGACCTCATGCCCGGCGACATCACCGGTTCGCTCATCTACGAATCGAAGACCTCCGAGTTCACGTTCCGTGAGGGCCCGGTCTTCACCAACATCATGCTCGCGGACGAGATCAACCGGACGCCTCCGAAGACCCAGGCGTCACTCCTCGAGGCGATGGAGGAACGGCAGGTGTCCGTCGACGGCGTCTCGCGCCGCCTACCGTCACCGTTCATCGTCGCGGCGACGCAGAACCCGGTCGAATACGAGGGCACCTATCCCCTGCCCGAGGCCCAGCTCGACCGCTTCCTGCTCAAGCTCACCCTTCCGCTCCCCGGGCGCGACGACGAGATCGAAGTCATCCGGCGGCACAGTGTGGGCTTCGACCCGCGCAACCTCCGCGCTGCCGGGGTACGGGCGGTAGCCGGAGTGGAGGACATCGAAAGCGCCCGTGCCGCGGTGGCCCGCGTCGCGATCGCCCCGGAGGTGCTCGCCTACATCGTGGACCTCGTCCGCGCCACGCGGGCGTCGCCGTCGTTCCAGCTCGGCGTGTCCCCCCGTGGTGCCACCGCCCTCCTCAACACCTCGCGTGCCTGGGCCTGGCTGTCGGGCCGATCCTTCGTGACCCCCGACGACGTCAAGGCCCTCACCCTGCCGGCGCTCAGGCACCGGGTCGCCCTGAGGCCGGAGGCACAGATGGACGGCGTCGACGTCGATGACGTGCTGGGCAGCATCCTCGCCACGGTCCCCGTCCCGCGCTAGCGGGACCACCCACCCGCAAACCCCGCGCGCGTCGTCGCGTCCGGATCCGAGAGGAGCCACCGTGGTCATCACCGGCCGTTTCGTCCTGCTGGCGGTGCTCGGCGTCGTGCCCGTCATCCTGTTCCCGGGCGCGACGTCGATCCTGGTGTGGACCCTGCTCCTCGCCGGGGTGGCGTCCCTCGACCTCGCCCTTGCCGCCTCGCCCCGCCGGGTGGGCATCGTCCGCACCCTGCCGGACAGCGTCCGACTGGGCGAGGAGTGCCGCAGTGCGCTTGTCCTGCGCAATGACACGTCGCGCACGCTCCGCGCCCGGGTGCGGGAGGCGTGGCAGCCGTCAGCAGGTGCCTCGGATCCGGAGCAGGCCGTCACGGTGCCGGCGGGTGAGGCGCGCCGCATGACGGTGTCCCTCCACCCCTCGCGCCGCGGCATCCTCCGCGTGGAGACCGTCACCGTCCGGAGCGGCGGCCCGCTCGGTGTCGTAGCCCGGCAGGTCGCGGTTCCCGCACCGGGCGTCCTCCGCGTGCTGCCGCCCTTCGCCTCGAAGCGGCACCTCCCCTCCAAACTCCGCCGCCTGCGCGAACTCGACGGCAAATCTGCGGTGCAGATCCGGGGCGCCGGGACGGAATTCGACTCCCTGCGTGATTACGTCCGGGGCGACGACGTCCGCTCCATCGACTGGCGGGCCACCGCCAGGCGGCGTGACACGGTGGTGCGCACGTGGCGCCCCGAGCGTGACCGGCACGTCGTCGTCGTGCTCGACACGTCACGCACCTCCGCGGCGCGGGTCCTCGACGAGCCGCGTCTGGACACGGGCATCGAGGCAGCGCTCCTGCTCTCCGTCCTCGTGGAGCGCGGCGGCGACAAGGTGCATTTCCTCGCGTTCGACCGCAGGCTCCGAGCCCGCGTCGATTCGACCGCCACGGGCAATCTGCTGGGCTCCCTCGTCACCGCGGTGGCGCCGCTCGAACCCGAACTCATCGAGGCGGACTGGTCACGCGTCCCCGCGCAGGTGCGTGCGGCCTCGGCCCACCGCTCGCTCGTGGTCCTGCTGACGTCGCTCGACTCGGGCGCCGTCGAGGAGGGGCTGCTGCCGGCACTCCCCGGTCTGACCGAGCGTCACGTGGTCGTCGTCGCCTCGGTGCGTGACCCGAGGCTCGAGGAGATGAGCGCGGACCGGTCGACGGCGGCTGCGACCTTCCGCGCCGCCGCCGCTGAACGTGCCCTCCTGGATCGCGCCGCCGTGTCCAACCAGATACGCCTCCTCGGCGCCGAGGTCGTGGATGCTGTGCCCTCGGAGCTTCCGCCGATGCTCGCGGACGCCTACATCAGGCTGAAGGCAACCGGGCGCCTGTGACGGGCTTCGACTACTCGTCCACGGCGCGCAGACCGGCCTACGAGGGTCTGCCTCGTGATATACGCGACGTCATCGCCGGGTACCTCGGGGGAGCGCCCGACCACGGCCCACGGCCGGTTCACCGCCGGCATCATGGTTGACTGGTTGTCCGAGCGACGGAAGTGGGCGGCATGACCTCGATCTATCAGCAGGCGATGGGCAGCGGGTTCGGCCGCCTGCAGCCCGAGTTGCGCGACTACTTCGGCCTGCACGCGGAGAGCGGCCTGTCGGGACACGGACGAGGCGTGTTCGACGTCGCCGGTTGCCCCGCGTGGTTCGCGCGGCCGGCCTTCCGCCTGACGGCGCTCGAGAACGCCTTCTTTCCCGAGTACAACAGTGACGTCCCGTTCACGATCAGGAACTACCCCCATGCGGATCCGTTCGGACGGCCCGCTCTCACGGCCCGCCGGGAGCTCGACTTCGGCACCGCGCTGCGCGTCTTCGAGGACACCACATCCCTGCAGGACGGCGTCCTGACGGACTACGTCGGCAGGCACCGGCGCATGGCGACTCTCCTCACCTGCACCGCCACGGAGGACGGGCACATCCGGATGGTGTCCTCGCAGACGCGGGTCTTCGCCGGCCTGAAGCTGTCGCTTCCCGATGCTCTCGGCGCCCTCGCGTACGTCGAGCAGTGGTGGGACGACGACGGCGGCAGGTTCAGGATCACGACCCGCGTGGTCCACCGCCAGCTCGGGACCCTCCTCGTCTACGCCGGGGCGTTCGACTACGTCCTCGAGGAGTTCGACGGCATGCTGCCCCCTGACGCGGAGCCGCGGCGCTGGGAAGAACGGGTCTGACCCCGGAGCCGGCAGGACGTCCGGATCAGCCCTCGCCGCGCACCTGCTCCAGGGCGGCCGCTACCTGAGCCATGCGCGTGATGGTCCGGACGGCGTCACCCGGCGACCGGGATTCCAGACCCGGGAGCGTCGTCACCGTGAGCGAGGCGAGTGCGGTCACGGGCAGGCCGACCCGTCCCCACGCAGCGAGCACCGCGTCCACCAGCGCTCTCACCTGAGGGATCGGCGTGCGCGGATCGAGGACGGCCAGCCACAACCGCCGCCCGGACTCGATGTCCTCCGCGAGGGCCTCCCAGTGTCGGTCCGTGATGCCACGGAGGTCCAGGGACAGGGCCGACGCCGAACCGGACCGGGCGGCATCGAGCGCGACGTCGCCGTTGCCGGGCACCAGCACGGTACCGACGGCTCCGGCGGCCGTGACCGATGCTGTGACCAGGTCCCACGCCTCGGTCGCCTCGCGCCGGTCGATCGCCCGGAGCGTCCGGTAACCGCTGGCGGTCGCCACGCGTCCCGTGAGGACGTGGTCGGCGTCCGGCTCGTCGAGCTGGACCACCACCTCGGCTCCCCTGGCCACGCCGGACACGCGACGGACGAGGTCCGCCGCGCCTGCCGCGAGGGATTCGTACAGCTCCCGCCGGGCGCCGTGGTCGATGAGGACACGCTCGCCGCCGTGCAGGTGGGTGCCGGCGGCCAGGGACAGCGGTCCGTAGAGGTGCAGCTTCAGGCGCGCGCCGGGGCGTTCCTCCGCGCCGGCGACGTCGCCGAGCGCATTGAGATCCGATGAGAGGGCCGACTCTGCCCTCCGCTGGTCGGCGCCGGGCCGCTGGACGAGCCGCCAGCCATGCGGCTGCAGGTCGAAGGGCAGCCCGACGAGGATCCCGAGCGTCCGTCCGACGGGGTCACTGCCGGGCCCGCGCGCGGGCAGGGCGGGAAGGAAGGGAAGGTTCGCTCCCCCGAACTCTCCGCGGACTGCGAGGTTCGCCTCTCGGGGATCGACGTCGGGCCAATCCCCGGCCGCCGTCGCCGCGACCGTGGGGTCGGGGTGGCCCTCAGGCACGGGCATCCTTCGCCTCCGCGCGAGACCCTGCGGCAGCCTCCGCGCCAGACCCTGCGGCACGTTCCGGGCCGGCCACCCGATCCGCATCGACCCCCGGCCTCCGATTCTCCGAGATGTCCTGGTGGTGGCGGATCACCTCAGAGATGATGAAGGTCAGGAACTTCTCGGCGAACGCCGGGTCCAGCTGCGCCTCTTCCGCCAACATGCGCAACCGGGCGATCTGCGCCGCCTCACGTTCCGGATCGCCGGCCGGCATGTCGTGCTCGGCCTTGAGGTGTCCCACCCGCTGCGTCGCCTTGAAACGTTCCGCCAGGAGGTACACGAGGGTGGCATCGATGTTGTCGATCGAACTCCGCACCGAGAGCAGCTCCGCCATCACCTCGGGGGCCACGTCTCCTGCGAGTGAACTTGCTGCCGGATCGAAGCCACTGCGAGGATGCGTCATGCCTCCAGTCAAGCAGAAGGCGGCAGGCGACCGGAAACTACGACTAGCCCTGCACAGCGCTCAGCTCGGGCCGGAGCGCCGACCGCGCGGAGTCGATGGTCGCCTGCCCGAGCACGCGCGTCCCCTGGTACAGGACCACGGTCTGACCGGGTGCAACGCCGCGCATGGGCTCCACCAGCCTCACCACGAGGTGCTGCGCGCCGTCGTCATCCACCTCGACGCTCGCCCGGGCGTCCACGGGATCGCCGTGGGCCCTCACCTGGGCCCTGCAGTCGAACGCGTCACCCGTCCGCACCTCGTCGATGGGCAGGCCCGCCCAGGAGACCTTGATGCCCCGCAGCTCGTCGATGGCGAGCATCTGCTCCGGCCCCACGACGACCTCGTTCTGCTTCGGGCGGATCTCGAGCACGAAGCGCGGCTTCCCGTCGGCCGCGGGGGTACCGAGCTTGAGGCCACGCCGCTGGCCGACGGTAAAGGCATTGGCGCCGGGGTGGCTGCCGATCTTCCCGCCGTCGACGTCGAGGATGTCCCCCTCGCTCATCTCGATCCGCTCCCCCAGCCAGCCGCGCGTGTCACCGTCGGGGATGAAGCAGATGTCGTGGCTGTCGGGCTTGTTGGCGACTGAGAGTCCCCGCCGCTCCGCCTCGGCGCGGACCTCGGCCTTCGACGGCGTCTCCGCCAGCGGGAACATCGAGTGCTTGAGCTGCTCGTGCGTGAGGACGCCGAGCACGTAGGACTGATCCTTTGCCCAGTCGGCCGCCCGGTGGAGCTCCGGATTCCCGTCGGCGTCCTCGACGACCTTCGCGTAGTGCCCCGTGCAGACGGCGTCGAACCCGAGCGCCAGTGCCTTCTCGAGCAGCGCCGCGAACTTGATGCGCTCGTTGCAGCGCATACAGGGGTTCGGCGTCCGCCCCGCCGCGTACTCGGCGATGAAGTCGTCGACGACGTCCTCCTTGAAGCGCTCCGAGAAGTCCCAGACGTAGTAGGGGATGCCGAGGATGTCACACGCGCGCCAGGCGTCCCGCGAGTCCTCGATGGTGCAGCAGCCGCGGCTCCCGGTCCGCAGGGTCCCCGGCATGCGGGACAGCGCAAGGTGGACGCCGACGACGTCGTGCCCCGCCTCCACGGCGCGTGCCGCCGCCACCGCGGAGTCGACGCCGCCGCTCATCGCTGCCAGTACCCTCATGCTGAAAAACCCGTTCCTGCCGTCCGGATGGTTGATGCGTGCCCCGCCATGCCTGCCCTGCGAGCCCGGGCATAGGCCTCCCCGATGGACCCCACCACCGCGTCAACGTCATCGGTCGTGGAAGTATGCCCCAGGCTGAACCGCTGGGCGCCGCGCGCCTCGTCCTCGGTCAGCCCCATGGCGAGGAGCACATGCGACGGACGGGGTACGCCGGCGGTGCAGGCCGAGCCGGTCGAGGACTCGATGCCGGCGAGGTCGAGGAGGAACAGGAGCGAGTCCCCCTCGCAGCCGGGAAAGGTGAAGTGGACGTTGCCGGGCAGCCGTGCGGCCCCGGGTGCCGGGTGCGCGACACCGCGGAGCACGGCCTCCGGGACCTCGCGGACGATGCCCGCGATCAGCCGGTCCCTCAGTGCGGCGAGGCGGGGCGCCTCGACGTCGAGATGCGCGACGGCGTCGTCGGCCGCGGCGGCGAAGGCTGCGATACCGGCGCCGTCGAGCGTTCCCGACCGGATGTCGCGCTCCTGCCCGCCGCCGTGCTGCACTGGCGTAAGGGTTACGGCGCGGCCCACGAGGAGTGCACCGACGCCCACGGGGCCTCCGATCTTATGGGCGCTGACCGCCATGGTCGCGAGGCCGGAAGCCGAGAAGGACACGGCGAGGGACCCGAAGGCCTGCACGGCGTCGCTGTGGACGGGGACACCGTACCGGGCGGCTTCGGCGACGACGGCGTGGACCGGCTGCACCGTCCCCACCTCGTTGTTGGCCCACATGACGGTCACGAGCGCCGTGCGCTCCGGAGCATCGGCGAGCGCGTCCCGCAGCGCGTCGATGGACACGACACCGGCTCCGTCGACGGGCAACCAGACGACGTCGGCGCCTTCGTGCCGTTCGAGCCACTCGACAGTGTCCTGCACGGCGTGATGCTCCACCGCACTGCAGAGGATGCGCCTGCGCGCCGGGTCCTCCGAGCGACGCGCCCAGTAGAGGCCCTTAATAGCGAGATTGTCCGCCTCGGTCCCACCTGACGTGAAGATCACCTCGGAGGCGTGCGCTCCCGCCGCAGCCGCGATCGTCTCGCGCGCCTCCTCGACCGAGCGCCGGGCACGACGGCCCGAGCCGTGGAGGGAGGACGGATTTCCACTCCGGCTGAGTTCGCGGGTGAGAGCAGCGAGCGCCGGCGCCGAGATCGGCGTGGTCGCCGCATGATCGACATACACGGGCATGCCCTGATTCTACCGGCGCCACGTCGCCCGGCCGATTCCGAGAGCGGGCGTCACGCGGCACTCGGCACTCGGCACTCGGCACTCGGCAGCCGAGTCTGCCAGCACCCAGTGGTGCGAATCACACAGTGGTATGAATGCAGGGTGGACAGTCAAGCAGCGGCTCCTCCCTCCGCCACCTACGTTCCGACGTTCCGGCATCCGGTGCACCGTTTCGGTTCCCGCACCCTCGACTTCGACCGGCAGGTCGCCCTGATGGCGGTGATCAACCGGACGCCGGATTCCTTCTACGACGGCGGGTCGACGTTCGCGCTCCAGGCCGCCGTCGACGCGTCATTGAAGGCGGTGGACGACGGCGCCGACTGGGTGGATATCGGCGGAGCACCGTTCTCCCCGGGCGACCCGATCCCTGTCTCGGAGGAGATCGACCGCATCATCCCCGTGATCAGCGCGGTGCGCGCTGTGTCCGACGTGATCATCTCTGCTGACACCTTCCGCCCGGAGGTCGCCCGGCAGGCACTTGCCGCCGGGGCCGACGTGATCAACGACACCACCGGACTGCGGGATCCCGACCTGGCGTCCGTCGTCGCCGGGGCGCGGGCGCACCTGGTGATCACGCACAGCCTGGCCGAGCCCCGCACCGTCTGCCCGCGGCCCACCTACGGCGACGTCGTCCGTGAGATCTCGGACTTCCTGCTCCGCAAGGTCGACGACGCCGTCCGGCTCGGGATTGCCGAGGACCGCATCCTGCTCGACGCCGGACACGACCTCAACAAGAACACGCTGCACTCCCTGGAGATCACGCGGCGCTTCCCGGAGATCGCCGGACTGGGGTTTCCCACCCTGGCCGCGGTGTCGAACAAGGACTTCATCGGTGAGACGCTCGACCGTCCCAAGCGGGAACGTGTCGAGGGCTCGCTCGCGGCCGCCGTCATCTGCATCCTCGGCGGGGCCCGCGTGGTGCGCATGCACGACGTCGCTGCGTCGCGGGCCGCGATCAACCTCACGGAGGCGGTCCTCGGCTGGCGTGAACCTGCCTACCTGCGCCACAACATGGGCGACGTCAATGAACCGGCGGCGCCGTGATCACCTCACTCGTCCCGGCGTCCGCCGTCGCGGTCGACGACGACGCCCTGCACCGCATCTACGCCTACCCGTCCACGGACCGGGTCTGTGTCCGCTTCAACTTCGTTGCCGCCGCCGACGGCGCCGCGACGAGCGGCGGCTTCTCCGCCGGGCTGGGGAACGACGGCGACAAGCGCATCTTCACGGTCCTGCGACGCCTCAGCGACGTTGTGTTGGTCGGAGCGGGCACCATCCGCGCGGAGGGCTACGAGGGGGACCTCGTCGACGACGACGCGCGGTCGTGGCGCTCACAGCACGGGCTGGCACCGCACCCCGTGATCGCGGTGATCTCCGGGAGCCTGAGCCTCGACCCCGCCAGCGGCTTCTTCCGGAGGGCGCCGGTCCGTCCGATCATCTTCACCAGCGCAGCTGCTCCTGCGGTCAGGAGATCGGCCCTCGAAGCCGTCGCGGACGTCGTCGACTGCGGCAGAGACACCGTCGAGGCCGCCGCCGTGCTCACAGAACTCACGCGACGCAGGCTGCTGAAGGTGTTGTGCGAAGGGGGTCCAGCCGTCCTCGGGAACTTCACCCGGTCCGACGCCGTCGACGAGCTGTGCCTCTCCATCAGTCCCCTTCTTGCCGGTGGCGATGGCCCGAGGGTCTCGGTGGGAAACAGCCCGGAGGACGCCGTCGCGCTGACGCTCGCCTCGCTCCTGACAGAGGACTCGGCCCTCTACTCGCTGTACCGGCGCGCGTCCTGAGTTGCCCGGGAAGCGCATCGGAGCGCGGGAGAACTTCCCGGGCGCGTGCTCCGTTGTACCTGAGGCTGCCCGCTCACCGGCCGTCGTCCCGCACGCGCTGCTGACGCACGGGTTACGCCGAGAAGGGACAACCGGGCATGCTTTTGTCCGTGCCCGCCTGTGCCTCTAGTCTCAGGTGGTACCGCGTCGGGGCACGAACCACCCGGGAGCCGCACTTACCCGCGTCACCCGCGTCACCCGCGTCACCCGCGTCACCCGCAGAAAGGCTGCATCGATGGCAGAGGCACCACGGAAGTCGTACTACGACATCCTCGGCGTGCCCGCTGAAGCGGAGGGGAAGCAGATCAAGGACGCCTACCGTCGCTCAGCCCGTGCGGCGCACCCCGACCTCGGCGGTAGCGCCGCGCAGTTCCACGACGTCGCCGTCGCCTACGAGACGCTGAGCGACCCGCAGCGGCGCGAGCGCTATGACGCCGATACCGGGCGCGGTCGCCCCGCGTCGGCGACCGCCGGCTCCTCCCCCGGAACGTCCGCAAGCCGCAACGGCTCCGCGGGACCACAGCGACCGGCACGGACGAGCGTCGACGACGACGACGCCGCCAAGGCTCCGCCGAACTACCTCCCGCCTTTCTCGCCGGCGTCGCCGCCGGTCGTCCCGCTCATCCTCGCCGGTCAGCAGGTCCACGGCTCAACCCGTCAGCCGGGCATGTTCGCGAGGCTCTCCTCCGGCGTCCGCGCCAGGCTCGACGGAGAACTCCGTACCGCGACGCTGTTCGAGCGGTCGCTCCTGCCCACCTTTCCCGCCGCACGCCTGGTCAACGGCGTCGAGTTCGACGACGGCGACACGACGTCCGTGGGCCAGGTGCTGCTCAGCGGTTACCGCATGGCGGTCATCGACTCGTTCACCGCTCCCCCGGGCAACTTCTCCTGGGACGGTCGGTCGCTGCGTCATCAGGGACGACCCGTCGATTTCCAGCTACCGAAGACCGTGCGTGCCGTTCAGGAGCTGTTCCCCGCGTGCAACGTCGCCGGATGGCTGGTGATCCACGGAGCGCCGGACAATCCGTTCGCTCCCGTGATCGACGTGCCGCCCGGATTCGACCGTTCCTCGCCCCCCACCACCCAGGTCGTGAACGCCGGTACCGCGATCCGCACCGTCCGCTCGTTCCTGTCCTCCGGCCCCACGCCGAACGTCGTGCAGCTGCCCGTCCTCGCGAGCCTGCTGGCTGCGGCCGGAAGCTAGGATGGGGCAGTGTTCCGCATCCTCTTCCACACTCCGGAAATACCCGGTAACACCGGGGCAGCCATCCGGCTGGCCGCCGTCGCCGGGGCGGAGTTGCACCTCGTCGAACCGCTCGGGTTCAGTCTCGAGGACTCCAGGCTGAAGCGGGCCGGGCTGGATTATCACGACCTCGCCGTGCTGCACGTACACAAAAACCTCGAGGACGCCTGGACCGCTGTGCGACCCGGACGGATCTTCGCCTACACGTCGGAGGGCGACGTGTCCTATGCCGACATCGAATACGAGCCCTCGGACGTCCTGATGTTCGGGCGCGAGTCCGACGGCCTTCCCGCCGACGTGAAGCATGACAGCCGTGTCACCTCGCGCGTCCGTGTACCGATGCTCCCCTCGCGCCGTTCGCTCAACCTCGCCAACACCGCATCGATCGTCCTCTACGAAGCCTGGCGCCAGCAGGGCTTCGCGGGCGCCCACCGTTGATCCAACCCTAGGAGCCTCCATGCCCGCTCGCCCTGCTGCGACACTGCCCGACGGCGAAGCCGAGGACTACGACCGTCTGGCTCCTGCCGTGTGGAACCCGGTGAGCAACGCCGTCGTCGCCGCTGCTGACATCCTCGTTGGCGAGCGCGTCCTCGACGTGTTCGCGGGCACGGGCACGGGCACCGTGCCCGCGGCGCAGCTCGCCGGACCGGACGGCCATGTCGACGCCGTCGACCGCTCGTCGGCGATGCTGGATCTCGCGGTGGCCAAGACCGAGGCGCTCGGTCTGGGCAATGTCTCCTTCCACCGGGCCGACCCGGCGGCGTGGATACCCGACGCACCCTACGACGCCATCCTCAGTTGTTACGGACTCTTCCTCCTCGACGACCTGGACGCGGGCATGGACAGTATCGTGCGCATGCTGCGCCCCGGAGGAAGGGTAGCCGTGAGCACCTGGGACGACGGCGCCCTCGAGCCGTTCGGGGACATCCTCCTCGAGACCCTGCGCTCCAGCGGCGCTGCACCTGCCGACGATCCGACCCCGGTGTTCGTCGGGAACTGTCGGCGCCTCTCCTCCGTCGATCGGCTCCGGACCTGGCTGCATGATCATGGGCTGACAGACGTCTCGGTCGAGTACTTCGGGTTGAGCGTTCCCTTCGAAGCCGATCACGCATGGTCGCTCGCCCTGGGTAGCGGGTACCGCGGCCTGCTGCCGGACGAGCCCGAGGCGCTCCAGCGGGTGCGTGCAGCCTTCGTCGATCGACTCGGGGACGGCTTCGTCCTCAACGCCGATTCGCTCATCGCCTGCGGGTCCTACCACCCGCTGGTGTAGCCCGCAGGGAGCCATCCTTTGACCCGGCAGCTCCGAATGAAAGGTGTTCATAGGAAACTCAGGAAACGGTAGGGGTGGTGGGATGGTGCTTTTGCAGCAGGGACGTATTCGTCCCTCGCGGCACTATCCTGCCCATTATATTCGTCTTGGAGCGACCAGCGCTTTATGCTGGGACCCTATGGAAACGCCACGAGTAAGTCGGGTCAGTCCCATCGCACCCGCAGCAGACGAGTTGGCCGTCGAGCCCGGCGTCGGTCCTACCCTGACTGATCTGCTGTTGCGGATCGCGCGGCAGGACCGCACAGCCTTCGCAATTTTCTACGAGCAGACGTCAAGGCGTGTCTATGGACTCGCCCGGCGGGTGCTGATCGATCCCGAACTCAGTGAGGATGCCACGCAGGAGGTGTATCTCCAGGTGTGGAGCACGGCTGAGAGGTTCAACCCGGCGATGGGCAGCCCGATGGCATGGCTCATGACGCTGGCGCACCGCCGGGCCGTGGACAAGGTTCGCTCAGAACAGAGCGCCACGGACCGGGAGGCTCGCTATGGAGCGGCCACCCAGACCATCGATCACGACGACGTCGTCGACACCGTCACGCAGCGCCTCGAGGCGGAAAGCGTGGTCAGGTGTCTGAACACCCTGACGGAGACCCAACAGGAATCCGTCAGGCTCGCCTATTACGGCGGGCTCACCTACCGCGAGGTGGCCGAGAACCTCGGCGTGGCGGTACCGACCATCAAATCAAGAATTCGCGATGGGTTACTCCGACTCAAGACATGTCTGGGGGTGACCTGAGATGCAGGACAAGAATATGAACAGACGATTTGCAGATGACCTCGAGACAGACCTGGCCCGCGGCCACGTGCTCGAGTGGGCTGAGCTGTACGCGCTGGATGCGATCAGTGCCGAGGAACGACGCGTGATAGAGGCGTTCCTGGAGGACGCAGATCCGTCCGTGAACGCCACGTTCGCCGATCGGGTCCGTACCTGTCGGGAGACGGTCACGGCCGCCTACGCGACCGAGCAGGTCGAGCCGCCGGCCGACCTCTTCGACCGCATCGTTGCGCGGCTCTCGGGTGCACAGAACGGTGGACCGGGATCGGCGCACCCGCTCACACCCGCGTCAATGGACGCAGGTGGCGCTGACCGCCCCCCGGCATCCGGGTACCCCGCCGATCAGACGCAGGGACAGGACGAGCTGACACGACGCCGCGCAGGCAGAGCGTCCATGTCAGCACGCGCGGCGCGATGGATGGTCGCCGCGGCGGCCGCCGCCGTCCTTGCCGTCGGAGGGGTCACGATCGCGCAGAACCTGCAGCAGACCACACTGGAACAGCAGGTCCTGCAGGCGTCCGATGTCAGGACCGAGCAACTGCCCATCGGCGCCGGCGGAACAGCTTCCGTCGCCGTGTCCGGTGAGGAGAATGCAGCTGTGGTGACGCTCAGCGGCGTGCCTGCCCCGGCCGAGGGTTACGTCTACCAGATGTGGCGCATCCCCGCCGACGGAACCGCGCCGGTGTCCGAAGGAACGATGTCCGGCGAGGACGTTGCGGGTACCAAGGTCACAGAACTGTCGGAGATCAGCGGGTTCAGCGCGATCGCGCTCACCGTCGAGCCCGAAGGTGGTTCCGCAACACCGACACTGCCGATCGTCGCCGAGATCCCGCTCGGGGCCTGACGTATACGAGCGCGCCTCTGCCAGCCCGGTACGAACCCTGCAGAATCTCGAGTACGGCCCCGCCGGTCATCCGATAGGGCCGTGCTTGCGTGAGTAGCCTCGCCGTGCCCGCTACTCCTGGCAGGCGTTGTCAGAAACCAGCGATCGTCTCGTCCGTGTTGATGCCGACCACGTGGAAGGATTCTGCGCTTCGCCCGTCGGGTAGCCCGCCGCGACGGGCGTTCTCCAGGAGGATGGAGCGGACCCTCGACTGCATCCTCCCGACGTCGGGGTGCTGGCTCTGATGAGCCGTGATCGCGGCGATCTTCAGGTCCTCGGAACCGGTCACGTCGACGAAGCGGTTCTCGAGGTGTGTCGGCCCTCCGTAGAACCACAGCCAGGGGACGCGGTAGCTCCGGAGCCCGGCAGCCTGCAGCTCGGGGTAGGCGAACGGATTCTCCACGGCAGGGTAGACGGCCCTCGTGACGGCCTCCCCGCATGCCAGGTGGTCGGGGTGACTCTTCTGGATCCGATCCCAACTGCGCTCCGGGTGCATGGACATCACGACCTCCGGGCGCACCTCGCGCAACCGCCTGACTATCTGCCGGATGACGCCGTCCTTCGGTTCGAGGTAGCCGTCCGGCTCGCCCAGGAACGTGAGATCCGAGACGCCGACGAGCCCGGCGGCCCGGCGCTGCTCCTGCCGCCGCAGGTCCGCCAGGTCCGGCCTGCCCTCGTCGGAGAAGCCTCCGGCGTCACCGTCCGTCAGGATGCAGTAGCTGACAGAGGCACCTGCCGCGGTCCAGCCCGCGATCGTTGCCGACGCACCGAAGTCGATGTCATCGGGATGTGCGGCGAAGACCAGTACCCGCTCCGGATGCGGCGAAACCTGTTCCATCGACCCGGCCCTAGAGTCCGCGCTTCCGGATCTCCTCGGTGGCCTGCGGCAGCACCGAGAAGAGATCACCGACTATGCCGAAATCCGCGATCTCGAAGACCGGCGAGTCGGCATCCCTGTTGATCGCCACGATCACCTTGGACGTCTGCATGCCGGCCTTCTGCTGGATCGCACCGGAGATGCCTACCGAGATGTAGAGCTGCGGGGAGACCGTCTTTCCGGTCTGGCCGACCTGCGCCGAATGCTCGATCCAGCCCGCGTCGATGGCTGCCCGCGATGCGCCGACCGCGCCGCCCAGCGCATCCGCCAGCTCCTCTAGCGGTGCGAAGTTTCCGTCGACGCCGCGCCCCCCGGCGACGATCACCCGCGCCTCGGCGAGCTCCGGGCGTCCGCTGGCCGGTTTCTCCACGCGGCCGGTGATGCGGGCCACGGCCTGCGGGATCTCGACGGGGATACGCATCTCCCGCGGCGATGACGGCACGCCCGCCTCGATCGCCTCGAAGCTGTTGGGCTTCACCGTGAGGATCGCGAGGCCCGTGGTCACGCGGCAGTTGACGGTGAAGGAGCCCGCGAAGTCCGACTTCGTTGCCGTCAGGTCGCTGTCGAGGGCAACGACGTCGGTGATGACTCCCGATTCGAGCCGGACGCCGAGCCTGGCCGCCACTTCCTTCGACTCGTAGGAGTTACCGAGCAGGACGACCTCCGCTCCCGACGAACGGACGGCTTCGTTGAGGAACGCAGCCTTTCCGGCCACCAGCACCTCACCGACTGCTTCAGCGTCCGGACGGTAGTACTCCTGCACGCCGTAGGACCCGATGCCGTCCAGGTAGGCCTGATCGGCGTCTCCAACGACGGCGACGACGACGTCGCCGAGTGAGGCCCCGAGGGAGAGCAGTTCGCGCTCACTCTTGGCGAGACTCGCTCCAGGGTGGTCGAGGAAAACAAGGACTGTGGTCATGTCAGGGGCTCCTGTGGAGGAAGTAGTCAGTGCGGCTGCGGACTAGAGGAGTTTTTGTCCCGCGAGGAAGTCGACGAGCCTGATGCCTGCGTCGCCTTCATCCGTGATGACGATGCCCGGGCTGCGCGGCGGCCTCGGAGCAGCCGTCTCGACCCTGGTCCATGATCCGGCGAATCCGACCTCGCTCGGCTGGACTCCGATATCGGCCAGGGACAGCACCTGGATCTGCTTCTTCTTCGCCGCCATGATGCCCTTGAAGTTGGGGTAACGCGGCTCGTTGATCTGGTCGGTCACCGAGACGAGGGCGGGCAGGGTCGCTTCGATGGTCTCGGCGTACGTATCGCTGTCGCGTCGCGCGGCGAGCTTCCAGCCATCGTCCTCGGGCGTGAGCTCGAGTGACGCCGCGAAGGTCACCTGGGGCAGGCTGAGCCGCTCGGCGAGTTGCGCCGGCACGAGCGAGGTCTCGCCGTCCGTGGACGCCATCCCCGTCAGGATCAGGTCGAAGGGCCCGAGGTGGCGCAGGAGTGCGGCAAGAGCCCTTGAGGTGGCCGAGGCATCCGAGCCGGTCAACGCATCATCGGTGAGGTGGACGCCATCGTCGGCGCCGATCTGGAGGGACTTCTTCACCGCGTTGACCGCGGCGGCGGGACCCATGGTGATGGCCGTGACGCGGTGTCCGGCTGCCGCTCCACCCTGCGCCTCGACGAGCTGGAGGGCCGCCTCGAGAGGGTACTCGTCGAGTTCCGAGAGGATGCTCTCCGAGCGCTCCGTCGTCAGATCGTCGCCGCTGATACGGCGGTCGAACTGAGCATCGGGAACGTGCTTCACCAGAACCGCGATGCGCAGTCCGCTTGCTACGGCCTCGTCCATTGATGACCTTCCTCGTCGGCGATCTTCCCATCGACAAGCTAACCACAGTGGGGTGACAGTCGCCGCTGATCCGGGACGCCGGCCGTCGTCGTCGTGCGCATCAGGAGCGCACCCCTCCTGACGACGAACAGGAGGCGGTCCCGGATTGGGGACCGCTTCGTGTTTATTCGGCGTGATGGACGCCCTCGTGTCTGCTACGGCGTCGGTACCTGCGCCAGAGTGACCTCGATGGTGCGGGAGTCTCCGCTGCGGACGATCTCCACCGGAACCTGCTGCCCCACCGTCTGCACGCGGACGGCTGCGGTCAGGGACTGGGCATCGCTAACCGTGTACGTGCCTACCTTGGTGATCACGTCGCCCACCTGCAGCGAGGCGTCTTCCGCAGGCGACCCCGGTTCGACTCGCTGGACGAGCGCGCCGGAGGGGAAGGTGGACTTGCTCTGCGATCCGTCACCTGATTCGGCAGTGACACTGACTCCGAGGAATCCGT
>JAABUN010002945.1_pt1 | contig 28049 bp, 3 predicted proteins | sample 5559311 | NCBI WGS metagenome assembly JAABUN01 (sample SAMN10711877, study PRJNA513370) | rock metagenome | isolation source: Antarctica rocks | place: Antarctica: Victoria Land, Siegfried Peak sud
TGGGGGGGGGGGTGGGGGGGGGGGGGGCCGAGGAGGAGCTGGCGGACGCGGGATTTGAGGCCGTCGCAGCCGATGACGGCGTCGGCGGTGGTGGTGGTGTGGTTGTGGAAGGCGAGGTGGATTTTTCCTTGTTGTGGGGGGGAGGCGGGTGAGGGGTCGGTGAGGGTGGAGAGGCGTTTGTTGAGGTGGACGAGGTGGGGGGGATGAGCTTGATGAGTTCGTCGAGGAAATGGGCGCGGTGGCAGCCTTCGAAGCCGCGGGGGCCGGCGTAGATTTTGAAGAGGAGTTTTTCTTCGCGGTCGTCGTTCTCGTCGTCGTTGTCGGTGGGTTGGGTGAAGCCGTCGACCCAGCGGAGCCAGTCGTTTGGTTCTTTGGCGTCGCCGTTTGAGGTTGCGACTGCTCTGAGTGCGTCGACGATGCCGGGCTCGATCATGCCCATGCAGCGGACGGCGTTGGCGGTGAGTGCGACGCCGGCGCCGATTTCGCGAAAGGAGCGCGCCTGCTCGTAGATGTTGACTTTGACGTTCCGTCTGATGAGGCCGAGGGCGAGGATCAGGCCGATGATGCCGCCGCCTACGATGGCGATTTCGACGGGCTGATCGTTTGCGGCGACGCTGGACATGCTGCGAGCGCCGCGAGTCTTGGAGTGTCTTCGGAGGGCGAGGAGGAGGAGTGCGAAGGCGGGGATGATGGCGAGGGTGGGATGGAGGAGATGCTTGAGTATTTGACGGAGAGGAGAGAGATATTGCTTTGCTGTCCACATGCTTGTGAAGGGAGTGCTTGAGGGCTTGAGATACACGGAACTTATTGCAGTGCTCTGAGAGTTTGAGGTAAGGGTAGCTGACTGAGAAACATATACCTACGCTGCTATATCCGGAGTCATGGCGGGATTCACAAAAGCCAATGCGGATGCAACAACAGAGTGTCTTCTACACTGCGTATCAGATCAAATTTCGCCCCCATGAGTAAATTCGGTACTTACTCCGACCCGATGAGAAACTCCGCCGATTCTTACTCCAAGACATTAGGAGATTCCGGGCCATTTATTTGCTTTGGAATAATCGAGGTAAGGAATCAATACCCAGCGGAGCGGGTCGATTGATCTCCGTGTGCGTTCGCAATTCAAGCTTTCCGCTTACTGTTGCATTCAAGAATTGTGATGATTCTGTAGACAGTACAACATAGTATGTTTGAGGGCAGGCACTCTCTGCGACAATAGGAAATGATTTTGAACCTAAGAAACTCCGCTGATGGCTAGATGATAGAGGGACGAGGTGTACAAGCCGGTGGATCTCTCACTCGACGATAATGTCATGATTATCCTGATACTAACCTTTAGCTGTCGCATGTTTTACCTTCTGAGGTCCTATGTCGTGCTGCTACCCGTCTAGGTTGAGGGGAATTGATCACTGCTTGGTGTAACACCTTTATAACAATGTGCAATCCATCGGGCAGTCATTGGAGAATCGACAGATTACTAGATCCAATTGATGTCGTTTAGAAGTAGGTCTGAACCACTCTTGTACATGTAGCATTAATGCAAAGCTCTTAAAAAGTGTGATAATCACTGCTTTAACCTGGAATCCTATCGCAATAAATATCGACATCCCTCGTTACGTAAACGATAGGGAGATGGATTAGTAAACATAAGGTACGTAAGTGCTAATTAGGAGAGGCTGGAGTAGATACAACATGATGTGAGAAATACACGTAGAGCGGACTATTTTCTTGATGTAGATGATATAATGTTGTGCCGTGTCTACCATTCCGAGAGGCTGTAATACTATTGTCTTGCATACAGATTCGACTGGTCTGAGGCTACTTGGTACAGGAGCAAGAGTACCGTATGGATCTTTCAGTCTTCACGTTTGTCGTCAGGTACGCTAAGCCCAAGGTAGAATAGAAATAGAATACCCGCTGGACCCTGTCGATCACGCAAATACGTAAACAAATCAATGAACACAGACATCCGAACGAATGAACCCGTAACATTGGTAGCAACACCGAGTGCTCGATCGTGACTGCTGAGCGTCGACCCCAAGACTGCTGTATAGTACGCCGTGGCTACATCTTGCGCCGTCTACCGCTGGCTGCTGAGCGCCGCACAGAGCAATGATAGAAAACAAACCAAGAACCTCCATTCGTCAACACACCATCATTCGAGCCAGCTACCATGAGCGCCTCAACCATCCACGAAGTATTTCCGCCCTACCTCCTCGGTTTTCTACACGCCTCCAAAGCAAACGACACCGACACGAACACCAAGGAGATCGGCCCCAACAGGTCAATACCAAAGAAGTCTAACGTGGAAGAGCATGCTACGAAATCAACGAATCGACCCCAAAAGGGCTTGCCAGGAAGTTCGCCGAAATCGGCCCGCCGAGCAATATCCAGTGAGTAGATATAAACTTGCCCACACGCTTATTCCTTGACGATTCCTGTACCAATCACGAACATGCTCACATGCGTTTTACGATACGCTTCTTATCAAACACCGGGGCTACTTTACAGTCTGATTGTCGCTGCCGTTACCTCGCCGTCGCCGGCGGAGCAAGTTAGCTCCTGGCACTGGATGGAGGATATCTCTGTTCATGTTTTACGTCCTTGTTTGATGTACGTGTCAGTCTTCCATCTTGCATGCATAGCCATGGATGGATATATGCATGAGGAATTTCGACAGGCTATTCACGTGGCTGAAGTGCCTCCCTGCCGTTATCACAGCCTGAGCGCTATTCTTCTTGGAGAAAAGTGGCGCATAAAATATTCCAGTCTTGATGTTCGGTACCTGTCAATCGTAGTAAATCCGTAGATATCATGGATATCCTACTTTTCGGTAGTAAACAGTTGTTACGGAGTACAGGGTAGATGTCTATGTGGATATAGACGGATCACGTGATGGCTTACCTTATCTAGACACCCAGATCCCATATATTATTGCCTCAGTCCCTCAGACGTGTTCTAAGCCGGGCGCCAAGCCCCTTCGGGTCAGTAATACTAACTACGTAGCTAGGCGGTAATACGTCTAAGTATAAACTTTTTTTTTTTTAGTATTCTAAAGCTTACGGCTAATATTAATTAATAATTTATAAGCGACCTTACTCTTTATAGATTAAATAATACTACCTTCCCTTATTTAATATTTTAATACTAAGTTTATAAAATATTAATAACTTAATCTAATACTAAAGATAATAGCCTACCTCCCTATCTCTAAGTATTATATTTTTTACTATCTATTACCTTAAAAGGTTTTAGGGGGTTAAACTTACTTAAGTATACTTTAAGTTAAGATAGTAATATTATCTTATATCTAGAGATAAAGTAAGTAGCTATTTATACTCTATATTTCCCGCCGTCTAGTAAGCCTAAATAGTAATTAAAATATAAGATTTATATTACTAGCTATATTAATCCTTATCTACCCCTAGTATCCCTTATTATTAGGTAGATTATTTAAGGATCTTACTAATAAATAGTATCTAACTATTAATTTAACCCTAGTAATTAGGCGTATAAGAAGATACCTTAAAGTTATCCCTAACTAGCCTACTACTAGATAATAGCCTTATAGGACTTCTTTTAAGTAAAGATATTAGTATACGGCGTCTTATAACTTAGATAGATTATAAATATATTTATATTAAGACCTTCCTTACTATAAAGTAGATAAAGGCCTTAATACTAAAAATAGTAGTAGCCTTATTCTCTATCTTTAAATATATATCCCTTATAATTAATAGCGCTAATATCCTTCTAAACCTTTATAATAAAGCTAAGTAATATCCTTAATATATAAGTTATATTAGCCTTATTAAATTTTACTATTTAATACTTATTATAGTACTTTATACTAAATACTTCTATTACTATCTTATATATAAGGTTATCTAGGCGGATTATCCTACTTATAAGGAGTTTATTAATATCCTTAAAGCTAGTATTTAAGTAAAGTAGAAGATAGTTATAGTTACTAAGTTTAGTAAATATCTTTAGCCCTAATATAAAGGAGGACTAGCTAGATTATAGAGTTTATAGTATATTATATTATATTAAGTAAAAGATATACCCTTTAAGCTATAGATATTATAAATTAGTACCTTAAATTATTTCTACCTTACCTTTATAGACCTAGCGCCTAAGCTAGGGGAGTTATCTCTCTCCTACTTATACTTATAATCTTTCCCTAGGATTATAAGCTAAAGATAAGGTAAATATTAATATACAATTAATTATAAGGATATAATCTTAACTTACCTTAGAGGAACCTTTACCTTTAAAATTAATAAGTATCTTAGCCTTATTTATTAAATAGGGCCCCTTCCCCTTACTACCTATCCTAGTATCTACTATATTAGACTTTTTAGGAGTAGTAGGCTTTATTAATAATAGCTTTCTAGATATATACTACTTTATAATCTTCTTTAATCTAGGATTAACCTTAATATTAGACGCTATCTCCTAGCCTATTTTATCTTTAAGAGATATTATAGTATTCCTATTAGCCTTCCCTTTACCCTTATAGTAACCTCCTTTAAACTTAGAAATTAGTTTTTTTTTAGATTAGGCCTCTACTTTTAGAGGTATAATAGGATTCTTAATTAAATAGTCGCGGAGTTTATAAGGCGGGTAGATATTAATAGTTCTACTAGATCTAAATATAGGTTTACTATTAATAGACCTACGCTTAGCTTAAATTTTAAATAGGGAAGGTAATTTTTCTTTTCCTTTATATCTATTATAATTATTAGGATTCTTAGACTTAGTAGTCCCTACTATAAAGCTTAATAGTTTAGTAGAGTTATAGGGCTACCTACTAGGGCTATTAAAAGATAGAGTAGGAGTTAAAGTAGGAGATAGTATAATATTAATTAAGTTAAGTTAGTTTAATCTATTATTAGCGCTAGCGCTTTAGGGAGCGGAACTTATTATATCTTAATATAATTAAGCTAATTCTTATTATAATAAATAACTAACTTATAGTCTTAATTAATATCTTAAGTATCTTAGCTATAAACTTCTTATTTATACTATCTAGTAGTTAAGTATTAATAAACGGGGTAATATAAAATAATCTAAATAAGAAAGTAAAAATAATAATATAAGAAAGGAGCGCACGTACCTAGGGTAATATAAAATATAAAAGGTATTAAAGTAGGTTAGAGGTTTAAATATTTATAGTATATAAGAGGGATACTAATTCTAAACTATAATATAAGATTAAGCGTATATAATTATAACTAGTAGATTAGTAGCTAAGTAAACTCCTTATAAGATATAGTACATTCCTATAGATATAGGTTAGTATAGTTTAATAGAAGGGAGGTTAGGTAAGGGCCCTAGAAGATAAGTCTTATTTATTAAATAAGATAAATAGTAAAGAGAAGACTATTTATATAATAGGTAATTCCGCGTGGCGCGGAATTATTAATAGTATTTTCTATATATCTAGTTACTTCTTATAAGATAGGAAAAGGTTAACTTTATACTATATTCTAGTTATTACCTTATAAGAAGATTAGCTAGGTAGTATCTAACCCTAGTACCTAATACTTCCCCCCCGTCCCTTAAAGCTCCTAAGAGCCTAGTCCCCTTAAACTTCTATATTAGTATTATATTAGCTATCTTAGCTAGGAGGGGCCTAGATAACCGCCTTTAATCTAACCTTAAAGCCCGTTTTATAGGCCTTCTTATAGCTTAAGTAACTTAGGTAGACCTTAGTATTAAGACCTTCCTTTCTATAAAGCTAGTATAAGCCCTAATACTAGATATAGTACTACCCTTAATCCCCCGCCTATACTATTTCCCTATCTATATTAATAGCGCCTATATCCTTCTATTCCTTTATAGCGTTCCCTAGAGGTATCCGTATTACACGAATTATACTATTCTAGTTAAACTTAGTAGGCTAGTACTCCTTTATCTCCTTAATCCTAGTATACGTAGTAATAAAGGTAACGGCTTTATTATCTAGATATACTATTATATTATATAAGATATCCTTAAGGTTTATAATATTACTATTAAAATATAGTATAAGCTAGTTATAGTTAGAAAATTTATAGAATTTAAAGGGGCTACTTAGACCGCGATTATTATTAATAGGGTTATAAAGGATATAATAATTAGTATAATAAAGATTAATAGCTATCCTAGTAGGATTATAAGGGCTATTCTTAGGGATCTTTAATTACTTAAGCTAAGTAGATAGCTCTTTTACCTTATTATCTACTTTACGTACCTTATCCTTACCCTTCTTATCTAGTTCCTTACCCTTACCCTTTTTATCTAGTTTAGATTTAGACTTAGGGGCCTTAGTTTAACTTATATCTCCTAGGTCTTTATCTCTACTTATATTTAAGTTTATAACTAGCTCTTTAGATTTCTTAGTTACCTTTACCTTCGCACGCTTCTATTATATACTAATTAGTACCTTTTACTTATAACTTATAAGTAGCTTCTTTACCCTCTTTATTATATCTATTATTAGTTTAGGGAGACTCTTCCCGCTAATTAATTACCGTCCTTAAAGACCTTTTAATAAAGACGTAGTAGTAGTATTAATAGGATTACTAAAGATAATTTCCTAGGTAGATATTTTCTTTAAGTCTTTTATATTAATAGTCTTAGTAGTATTCTATCTATCTATATTAATTATATATCTTATATTTATAAATTAATATAGATAGGCTCTTATATTTACTACTATCCTATTAAGGGCTTTAAGAAATAGGTCTATTAATAGTATTATAGGATTTAAATAAAAACTTAGTATTTAAAGGGGATATTAAGATCTAACTAGGGTTTTACTTAATATCTAAGAAAAAAGTTATAGTATTATAATAAAGTTAAGAAAAGGTTATAAAAGTTAAAAGGGTTTAGGGTAGTAAGTAATTTAAATAAATAATATACTCTAGATAGTCTTAATATTATATACCCTCTAGAAGTAAAATAAATAGGCTTAATATAAGGTATAAACTAAACTATTCTATTATTATACTATCTAAAAGTAAAGTATTCTATTATTATACTATCTAGAAGTAAAGTATTCTATTATTATATTATCTAAATATAAAGAGGATTATATATTTACGTCTATCTAGTACCCCTAGCCTACCTAGTTAGTAATATTAATATAATCTTATTAATTATTAAGGTTCTAATCTTCTTACTTAATCTATTTAAGGGTAGTACTTACCCTTATTCTTTATACCTCCTTAATATTTAATAGTTTCTTAGCTATTTATTATAGAGGTTATCCCCTTTAATAAATAGTTAATTATTAAGTAATTATTAATACCTCGCGATATCCGCGACTATATCTATAGTCTTATTACTACTATAGGGGATAAAAAGGCCTAGTTAGAGATAATTAAATAGATCTTAGATAGTACTTCTAGGGGGGAAGAGATTATTAGAGAGGTAGTAATCGAGGCCTAGAGTCTTATAATTAAAGATAGATTATAGCGTACTAAGTATAAGATAAAGGAGGAAGCCTATAATATCCTAGATTTAAAAACCCTCTAGGAGATCTAAAGGTTAGCGACTAAAAGAAGATACTAGAAGATACTATTAATTAAGGCGATTAAGGGGGTATAAGGGGCGGATATAAATAGATAGTATAATAGTAATCTAGCTAAGAAGTACTTAAAGTAAATAGCGTCTATTACTAAAAGGTATTACTATTAGGATATTATAAAGATAATTAGGTTAATAGTATATAATTAGATAAAGGAGCGTAGACTAGGTTAGGTAGCTATAAGGTAGGCTTTAACTTAAGACTAAAAGGCGCTAGATCTAATAGATAAGGTATAGATTACTAACCTCTTAAGTTACCCTACCCCTTCTAATACTATCCTTAAGTAACTAGAGATAAGTTAGGAAGCTCTTAGCCTAGTAAAATATAGTATAATATCTAATAAGGAACCGCTAAACCCGTTAAAAAGGAGGCGGTATAAATAATATAAGTAATAGGATAGGGTTAATCTAACTACTAATAATAGTAATTAATTAATTAAGTAAATAGATAATTAATTATTAGATTTAAATAAGTTAGGTAGACTTAATATAGATAAGGATATATTTAACGCCGCGGATAAGCTATAAAGAGATTAAAGCCTTTACCCGCTAAATAGTAAGTATAAGTATAAAGGTATAAACTATAGGATCCTAGATTAGGTAGTAAAAAAGGGTTAGGAGGCGGTTAATATAAAAGTATTAAATATAAGTTTAATAATATTAAAGGAATTTTTAGATATAAACTCTACGCTTAAGTATATCTACTTTAAATACTTATAAGGGATAGTAGGCTATCTTAGATTCTAGGTAAAGATACTTATAATACCTAAACTCTAAGAAAGACTTATTTTATATTAGGAGAATAGATATAATATTAATACCTTTAAGACTAGTTAGTTAACCTTAAATTAATAGCGCGTTAAAGATTAGCCTTAAGTTAAGTAAGATAATTATAATATCTATATTAAACGCGCTATCTTATCTACTCTTAATAAGTTACTTTCTAATATCCTCGCCCGCCTTATTATAGAGGAAATTACTAGTAAAGATATATAGAGTAATTAAGAGGAATCTAGGAACCTTATAATCTTAGGGATATTTACCTAGCTATAAGAGGGCGTTAACTTTAAGGGATTATATAAGGATAGGATTAATAGTATAATAGCGGAGGAATTTAATATATACCTATACTACTAAGGCGAATATAATAGATAGAAGAATAAGGGTTAGTTATAAACTATATACTATATATTAACCTAGTAGATTATTAAGTAAGATATCTAGTACTAGGTATTATATATCTACCTCCGGCTAGATTAGAATTATCGCCTAGTATTATATCCCTACTATATAAAGTATATTTAACCTAGTAACTTTACCTTCTTTAAGTATATTAATCTAAATATTCTAATATATCTATTATATAGATATAGTATTAATATTATTTAAGGTTCTATTTCTCTTAATAATAAGATTAAGGAAGGGTATATTAAAATCCTTCCTAGTTTTTATAAGTAGATTAGGGAATAGTAGGATTAGGTAATTATATATAGGATAGTATTAGCTAGGCCTATTTATAGCCTTAAGAAGATATAGAAGGCTAAAGACTATAACGAGTTTAGTTAATATATACCCGTCCCTTATAGATAGGGTAATATACGTATAATAAGGCTAGAAATCCTATATAAGTCTACGGCTATTATAGGTAACCTAACTTACTATATTATCCTCCCCTAGTTTATAGGTATTTAGGAGGATAGGGAGACACTTAATAATAAGGAGTTAGATAAGTAGATTAATCTTATAGTTACTTATACTTACTAGACTACTATTAAGTTAACCCCCTTTAAATATCCTAATAAGTTTAGCCCTCTATTATATAAGTTCCTGCCTAATATATAGCTTCTACTATCTTTACCTATTAACTAGGCTCTTTTATATAGGATAAGTTAGGATAATCTTATAACTTAGGTATATATAAATATTATACTTAGTAAAGATAGGGTAGTAGTAAAAAGGGAGATAGGGAGGTATAGATTAAAGGCGTTATATACTTTTAAGGCGGCGTAGCCTAAGGTAAAGGGGACGGAGTAGGTATTCTATAAATATAAGAGTTATTTTAATTATATTAAAAGGAAATTAGATTAAGTAGTATAAATACCGCCGCTAAGCTTATTTTACTATTAATCTACTATCTAATTAGATATAAGTTAAACCTACGTGGCGCGGAATTAACTAGTCTTATTAATAGTAAATATATAGTCTATTTAACTTATACTATTATTCTTAAATTTAGTTATATACCCTATTAAAGGCCCTATTTACTTATTTAGTCCTTAATCTATAATAGCTATTAATTTATATCTAACGCCTATTAACCTAATAAGTAACCTTTTATCCCTACTAAATATTTCCTCCCCCCTAATACGGCCGTCTCGCTTACCTCTATAATATAGATATAATACCTCGCTAGGGTTATTATTAAGCCGGATAAACTTATCTTATAATAGCTTATTAAGACTATTACATATATTATTATATATACTATCCCTCTTACCTAATTTAGCGCAGGTAGTAAAACGCTATTAACGCCGCCTTATTAACTATAAAAAGATCCTTAAAGTTAAAGAGATACTTAAAGGCGTTAGTTAGGATATACCTTATTTCCTAGTTATATTAACGTGTAAATAAAGTATACCTTATATACGGCGTCTATATAGTTAATACCTTAACTAGGTCTATTATAATTTCCTATAAGATAAAGAATTTATAAAAGTAGTTAAAGATAGGAGGACTAAGTTTTTTAATAATTAGGGTTAAGATAATATAGTCAGCGCTTTATATAGCGAGGTAGTTATATTAATAGAGTATAAGGTCTTTAAGTAGTTTATACTATTAATAGAAGATAGTAGAATAGGCTTACTAGGTTACCTTAAAAAAGCTATTATATTAATTAAAGAGCTTATACCTTAATAGTTAGGTCTTATTAAACGGGCCTATATAGAGGTATAGCCCTAGAACCTATTATTAACTAGCGAGGCTATTAATATCCAGCGAACTATTACTATTTTCATATCTCTTTATTACCTACTACGGCCTAATAGGGCAATAAACTTCTAAATAATCCTAGGACTATACCTCTATTAGGGGGGTACTAGGCGCTAAGTTTTAGATATACTATACTAACTTAGCCTTATTATATCTTATACTACGCTCTAACGGAGGATAGAAAAGCTAACTAGTAAAGTAGAAAAGAAGGTATAGCTAGTAGGCTAAGCTATAAGTAGTATTATTATATATAATAATTTTAAGTTTATAAAAGGAAGACGTAGAGAATAAGTAGGTAACTAATAAGCCTTCTAGTCTATTACTACCTACCTTATAATCGAGGGTTATAGTTTTAATTATAGCCGACTAGGGTAATATATATAGTATCCTACTATAATACTTTTATCTACGGAGCGTATTATAAACTATATACTATCTAGGGATAAAGAAGGCTAGTAGATATATCTAAATAAGATATATCTATAATTATATATTAACTTATACTATCCCCTAGATTTAAAGTTTTAATATCTAGTTATTAATTTAAGTCCTTTTTAATTCTATAGACGGAAATACTAAGTTTCTATAGTATATAGATATACCTGTAATATAAAAGTTAGACCCCTAGAAGATAAGGGTCTTCCTTATAAAGCTAGTAATAAAAGATAAGAGTATAACTTCTAATAATATCTATATTATCTTTAATATATTTAGGAGGTAAATTAGGATTAAGGATAAAGATCTAATATATAATAAGTTATTATAGCTTATCTATAAAGATCTAAAGATATAGCTACGTATCCGTTCCGCTAAAGAACTATAATATAAGATATTAGAATAGTATAATAACTCTTTAAACTAGCTCCTCCCTAGCCTAAGGCTATAATATTTACGCCTAAACTTCCTATAACTTATTTATAGGATCTATTAGGGTAGGCTAGGGGTATCTAACTTATTAACCCTATAATACGCGGCTAATTAATAGGATTACTCGCGGGTAGTCTAACTTAATAACTTCTAGGTATTAGAAGAGTTAGTTATATATAGCTATTAATCTTAAATTTATAGTATTTAAATATAACTCCTTTAATAGTTAAAAATATATCTTATAAAGATTAATAATACCCGCAAGTAGCTTACTACCTAATAGCCTAGTTTATAAAGCGAAGCTCTAAAGTATATATCTAAAAGAATTTATAGGTAGCTACTAACTATATAAATAAGGGTAGCGCCTCCTATATAAGATTAATAATTTAATAACTATTAGAACTTCTATAAGTACGTTGAGATATACCTAACCCTCTAGTATATAATTAAGTACGTAGATATTAGTCTCCTTTATTATATATTAAGATATACCTCTCTTATCTTCTAGGCGGAGGTTATATAGATACTTTAATATATAAATATACTACTCTATATAATATACCTAATAGATAGCCTAGTAGCTACTATCCGGCTTTAGGAAGTAGTATTATTAAATAGCCTTATTAATATATAGGGGGCTCTAGATATAAATTTTAAGCTTAATTATCTACTTAAACTATTAAATAATAGCTTAAAAGCGTTTTAATAAGAGTAATCTTACTTTTTAAAATATAGCAATTATCTACTAAAATATTAGGCGTCAAATATACTATACTTTTAAGAGGTTAGAGTAATTATAGAGTTTAGCTTTAGGAAACTATAGTCTATAAAATACCTATCTAAATTAGCGGCGGAGGATATATAGAGTATAGTAATAAATTTAAGTACTAAATTACTTTAGAAATTAAAGTATAACTACTTCTTATTATACCCTATAATAGACTTATATATTATAGGGCTTAACTAACTAGGGGAAAATATCTTAAAGTATAATTAATAATATATATTAGAAGGGGATATAAGAGATAATAATAATAATAATTTAGAGGTTAAAATATTAATATATAATCTAACTAAGGCCCTAACTAGTCTAATTATACTTATAGAGATACTTTAATATATAATAAAGGCCCCGCCTAAATATATCCTTATATAGCGTTAATAGTAAAACCGCGCGGCGCGGCTTTAACTTATATTTATATAAGGATATAATAACTTAGATAGAAGCTTCCTTATCCTTTTAATCCTTAATAGTAATAAAAATATTAGAATATTAGGAGATTATACCTCTAAGGCCTACTAATAACGGGGAGGGGTTACTAGCCTAATAATATTACCTAATACTTATATTAAAGTAGGCGGTACTCCTATTAAAGACTAAAATAGCGTAATATTAGTAAAATTAGGGGTAGACGTAGCTAGATTAGGAACTACTATATTTATAATACTAGGTGCCGTAGATACCTTAAGAGATACTTAGGGGGTAGTCTACCTAGCCCTTTTTATAGTACGCTCCTTTACTAGCGAGCTAGTTAATTTTCCCCGCTTATAACTATTTCTATTACTAGGTATTATATCCTTATTAAGGCTAATAAATATTAACTAGTTATACTTATAACTCTTAAACTCTACCTATTTAATATTTAGATCTAGGTCTTAAATACGCTTCTACTTAATAGTATAATATTAAGTCTATTCCTTAAAGATAATACCTCTTTTATTTAGTAAAGTATAAGCCTTTATAAGGATTATAATAATCTTAATATAATACTTATAAATAGAGGCCTACTTAGGTCTAACCTACCGCCGTATAGTTAGCTTATTATAGATATACTTACCTTAGTTAACTAGGGATATTAGTACGCTATCTAGTATAATAATACTAGGGAAATAAGTTAAGAATAAATTAGGGTATTAATTATATACTTTCTTCTCCCTCTACTCCTTTAATTAGTAAAGGATCTACGGCTAATAAAGTAAATCCTTAGTTAAAGGCTTCTTTAACTAAATATAATAATTTATACTTACTTATAAGTTAAGGTTATACGTCGAGTAATAAGGGTCTAATTTAATAAATAAAGATATATAATAGATATTATCTTCTAGGAAATCTAACCTGATATAATATATATAGTTTCCTTATTATAAGGTATTAATAAGGTCCTATTAACTAGCTAGTAGGTCCTATTAATAATTAGTATCCTTTACCTTTTTTATCCCTCTTAGTTATATAATATCTAGATTAATATCTATTTATATAGACTTATTTATAATACCTACCTTCCTACCGCTTTTAAGGCTAATATACTACGGGGGATAAAGTAAGATAAACTACGCCTAATTAACGCTATAATATATTACCCTACTTATACGCTAGAAAAGCTTTAGTATAGTTAATAGAAGTAGCTACTATACTACTCTTATAATGTCTAGGTTATTAATACTAAGGCCGAATATATTAGTCGCGACTAGTATCCTTAGTCCCTTATATTTAGTAGATAGTATCCTGAAATATATAGTAACTCTAGTCTTATCTAAGGTAGCTATATTAGTAAAGAATAGGGATACCTAATAGTATAATCTAAGGGGATACCCTAATTAATTTATCTACGTCTTTAATAAAATATATATATTATAGACTAATTTTATAGAGTCTATAAAGATAATTATTTTAGGTATATTATATAGACTATAAACCTCCTTAAGTAAAACCTACTAGAGATCTAATATTATAGATATAACCTCTTATAGATAGCTAGTTTATATATATATCTTAGGCCGATCTAATACTATCTTAATAATATAATAATTAGCTAGGAATTTATACTATTCTTAAATAACCCTAAGAGTTATCTTATCTAGTATTATAAATACTCCTAATATAGGTATACTATTAGGAAGTCGCGATTAAAGGATATTAAGCTAGTAGTAACTTAATTTAAAGTCTCGCTAATTAGAAACTAGGTACGCCTTATTAATAGCTAGAAGGTATAGACTTATAGAAAAACTAGGGTACTTTAGGATATCTTAATTAAAGGCCTTTAATATTATAATTTTAGGGCTTATAAATACTATAAAGGTTATCTACTTATATAAGGGATAAGAGGTTAGGGGATATATTATAAGTAAAGTAGCTATTATAAATTATCTTAAGGTTAGAGCTTAAGTTAGTATCCCTATTTAATATAAATAGCTTATAGCTATTAACTACTTATAGTTTTTTATACTATTCCTCTTTTAAGGTATTAAGTAGTATAAGAACTAGTACTATCCTTAGTAGTAAGAAAAATAATAGTACTACTTAGAAGATAATACTCTTTTTAAATCCTATCTAAGTAATAAGAATAATATCTATCTCCTTCTCTAATAGGGTTTTTAGCGTTTTAACTTATTAGGCCTTTATATTAAAACTAAACTTATCCTTTATCCTTATAATAATAAGCTCCTAACTAAGCTAGCTTATTAGATCTTTATCTATTCTAAAATCCTACTATAACTATATTAGGACTAGCGCTATACTAAGGGAGTAAGAAGGTACCTTAAGGTCGCGTTTATATCTACTAAGAGTATTAAGTATTTAAATAATAGGCTTTAATATTAGGAACTAGCTATCTAACGCGCTAAGAGAAATAAAATAGAGTAAGGGTATTACTATTACTACTATCTAACTATTAGAATTCTATCTAGATAATAAGTTAATAATTATTAATAAAGATACTAGATCCTTATTAATATTAAACTACCTTTTTAGTAAGCGTATTAAATTTAATATAAGTAAAAGTATTAAAAATTAACGCGTTATATAGTATTTAAAATATAATATAGATATAATTACTACGTAAAGTATAATATTAATAGTTTAGAAGGATAAGTAAAAAATTTATATAGCGCGTTACTAAAAAATAGGATATCTAGTAAAATTATAGAAGTTTATACTTAGACGTGCCGCCCTCCTATTACGTAATTAGCCTTACTAACCTGAAGGGGCTTAGCGACCGGCTTGCCCGGCTTGGCACGTCTGAGGTACTAAGGCAAATATATCTTGGCATGCATGTGGTCTTGTCGGCACACGTAGATGGGCATCAATTATCTATTGTTTGATGACTTGGGCTTACCCTGTATCATGATGGTCGCGACACCCGGGCCACGATCCCGAACGCGTCATCGTGCGTTTCTACCAGTCGTCTTGCGCGGATAGATGCCATTTACGTGAACACAGGGTTATATTCAAGGACGCGGGAATGCCACGTAAGGCACCGAAGACACCGGCTTCGTTCGGCCTCAAGCCGCATCACTGGACCGCGGAGTGACCAGTGTTGAGCTTAAGAACATGGAATTGCCAGGTCTGACACCAAGCCGAACGATTGTATACCGCTGACCAGAGACGGACGTAGGGGATGCCAATAATAGTACAGACCGGAGCTCACTCACTTACGTAAAAAGACATGAGACATCTATGTTGAAATGAATGGATGATTGATAATATGAATGGTTGTGAGAAGGATAGATTGTTTGAATTCACGGACCTGACGGCCTGTATATATACATGAGAGATGGCTGGTAATTACGTGGTAGTAGGGTAGTATGTTGTACGGCGGACGATAATTGAGACTAGGACACGATTAAACCACCAAAAGGGTTCTAAGTTAGGTATTCAACTTGAATGTACGGTAAATTACAAAAATAATATACCTAAACCGTAAGAATACTGCATTCGCATGGTGGAGTACCAAAGTACCAAAGGTCCAAAGGTCCCCTAATCCATCAGCCCCCCTGCATTACGCTCCCGGACCCAGCAGTCCCCGGCGTATTGGTCCCTAGGAAATCAGCCCCCTGAATATCAGCTACCCGCATATGAGTCCCCAGCATAATAACTCACGTGTAAGTCCCTAAAGGCACGAGCCCTAGCCTAAACATTACTATTAAGCATACCTAGATCCTAGCATGCCTATCCCTAGAGATTAGGGGATCTTTAGTACTCTCTAGTATTTTTGCAGTTTAGGTGTGGTAAATTTTCCAGAAAAGTGTGGTATTTTTGTAATTTGCCGATTTACCGTACATTCAAGCTGAATACCTCAGAACTCTTGTGTGGTTTGGTTTTGTCCTAGTTTCAATTATCGTCCGCCGTAATATTGCTATAATGATCGAGCTTACGAACATAGCTACGGTTGACTTGTCCTAGCGCCCTGCTTCTCCCACAGACCCCACATTTCTAGTATTGTCCCCCAAGGGAAACATACGCCGGCCGGTATTGATGGTAGTTGGCCAGCTCGCATGTTCGAATGCGGCCTTTGCAAGGTTTATCAACATCAGATCACTCCCTGTCTAAGATTAGTACATGTAGGACCAGCAATGTCTGAGGTATAAGGAGCAGTACCAGCTGCACCAACCAGAGATCCTACTATTGGACGGTGTTCTTGCCGTCCACTTACCCGAGAGTCGTATGCATTTTGTCCGACTTAGTATATCAACTTTGTTTGTCAATGAATAAAGAAAGCGACGCAACTTACTTGGCAGAATCAGTTGTGGGAGCTGCAGTATAGATGCTAGATAGTTTTCCGAGAATGTTGGTGTTGGATTGGGTGGGCTGCTCTCCGATTAGCCTCATTTGATGGAGAATGGATTTAGAAAGCGTACTTGTTCGGATTATCACGGTACTTGGGCCCACCGTTGCCGCTGGGCATAATGAGGACGGCATCCGAGCCCGTCGTAGGGTCTGGCTTGAACACCGATTCCATCACCCAGTCACGGAATATTTTGAGCTCGGCAAGTCCCTTATCACGCTCCTCTTTCGTGACCTTTGAGCCATTATCCCTGCTCTCTTGTTAGTCTTAGTAAAGGGTCGAGAATAATCCTGCAGACCATCTAAATCTCATGTAGGGACCAACGTAAGGCTCTTTACCAAAGGTCTGGCGGTAGTCATCTCGAAACTGGTCGTACTCGTGGTATCCATCGTAGAAGAAAGGATAATATCCACTCTGCTGTCGGGTAAATTTGGGTGTTCAGAATCTCTGGGAAACTTACCTTGGACAAGAACTCCTTGAGTGGTTTTCCTCCCGCTTCTTCAGGCGGACACTGAGACCAGCGTTCAAGGAAACTGAAAGTGGTTGTTTTGACGCCGAGATAGCTTTCGAGGACATCTACATAGCCGTCCACCATGGCTTGCTGCTTAGCATTGCTGTGGGGGAAAAAGTCGGTTGGGTATAAGATACGTTTAGGAGGCTTATAGATGTCAACAACAGCATTAGAACGAGGCGGTAACCTACCGAGTCAAAGGCTTTCAAATATAGAGCCGACTCTGCTATGTGATAAAGCGAGCCAAGATTTCGACTCAAGAAACCGATAGTATCGTATGCGCTACATGATCTCAGCCTGTCAGTATCTCAAACGGGACAATATACATTTACCTGCATTGTTTGACTACGCCAGTCAGAGAGCCTGAGTTCCAAGTTGATCTCAGAGCATAGAGACCGCAGCACGTAGCAGGGGCTCGGATACTCCCGGTTGCTGTCACTTTTAGTGTTCGTACTTTCTCCTGTCCATCTGACATGCTTACTATCTGTGCCAACCGCAAAATCAAGCCAATCGTAGCCGGCCAGAGATGCAGCTCCGCCGTTCGTGCTCCCGGATGGTGATTGATACGTATCACCACGAGGGTTCCAGGGACAATGGTAGTCAATCCATTGATCTGTTGGCTCCTCCGTGGAGGCGAATGCGCTCATCTTGGTCTTCCCAACAATTATCGCACCAAGATCTATGAGTTTCTGAACTTCTGTTGCCGATTCCTTCTTAGGCCCGTAGAGCTCTGTGTAAGCGCGATTCATCATCGTAGATTTGACGCCTACTAAGGCGAAGTTATCTTTGATGGTAATTCGAGATCCGGCCAACGGCTTCCGTTGCGAGACTTTTGAGTACAACCGACTTGGGACAGCAACGGACTTGTAGACGCCATCGCCTGAAACCGCTTGCAAGGGAGAGAAGCTACACACTCATGAATATGCTCGCATGATCAACTAAATAACAGGGACTGGTTGACCTACCTTTTGGGTACGGTGACGTTGTCAGGTACTACTGCTTGGATGAAGGCACCAAGGCTGTCATCATAGAGTTTCCATGCTTGGTGCAGGTTTTGACCTTGGAGAAAGTATGGACCAGACGGTAGCAAGTTCTCTTCGGAGTCGACCGTTGAGCAAAGCACCCTACGAAATTCAAGCTTGGTCGAACAACCAAAGTCGTCTGTCAACTCCTCGAGATTCAGCTCAACTCAGTGAGGCACCTGGACCACCAAAGAATCATGGAAGTCCGTAGTATAGACATCGTCGATGATCGTGAACTGTTGAACTTCTCTTTCAATCCGTGTCGCATCGAATTTACCATTGGCAGATGATAAGAGCAAAGCGGGACGTGTTATAGACTCTACGTTCTGAGAATTGAGCACACCCTGAGCCCAGATTAGCCCTTGAATATACTTTGTCGCATGTTGAGACTTACAACAACTTGATGGTGAACCAGGTAGTTTACACCGCTGAGCGTAACTTGAGGAATGCGTGAAAATGCCATGGCAGGCAAGATGGGGAGATCGCATCCGCGAAGATTGTCTTTCGTATTGTTGTAAAACGTGCTATGTACATAACACTCTGAGGTGGTACGAATACAAGGTGTTACACAATAATTTAGTAATCCTATTACTAGAAGGGTTCACCCCCTTCTAGTCCATACCTACTTCTGGTCCACGCCCTTACTTTCTATAATAATAGACTTTATTAACTTCTTTTTATTATAAGTATTATAGGAAATCTTACGCTAAGTAATTCTTATAGTAAACTTATATTAGAATTAGCTTAGTTAAGGATCTATAGATATAAATACTATTAGGCCTAAGAGTACCTAAGAGCTAGGGCTAGGAGTATAAAGTCTTAAAAGCTCTAGGCCGCTAGCCCCTTAGGGTTAGACTAGAAGTAGGTTTAGACTAGAATAAGGTAAACCCTTCTAAGACTCTAAGCTTATTACAGCTTATTAATTAGTCTAAAGTATTAGAATTTAAGCTAGGTTAACCTTAGTAACTACTAATTAGGGGGCCTTAGTAAGCTAGTAGAGATTTCTCGTAATTATTATTCTATTCTATATAACTATTATCTATCTATTAATTATTAAAAACTATTATACTATACCTAAACTATATATAAATAACTTATAAATATTTTATATTTTATTAGATTATAAGCCTAGGTTCTATATAACCTTAGAGATTATATAGATTATATAGTAAGCTTTTTACTAAGACTTAAAGTAGTTTTAAAAGAAGTATTTCTAGAACTATTTATAGTAGGTATTATTATATCTAACTATTATAAAGTTTAGAAGCTTAAAGGTATTAAAAATATTAAGTAGTAAGAGATAGTTATATATATTTTACTTATTATTAATAGTATATTTAAGGTTATTAGATAAGTATATAAAATACTAACTAACTATAACTTACTAACTACTAAAGAAGTAAAATTACCTATTAAGAAGGTAGATAAAGATAAATAGGAAAAGTATATTAATTTAAAAGAGTAAGTACTTACTACTATTTATCTTCTTACTATAATAGAATAGATTCTACTACCTATTTAGAATTATAAGCTAGTTAAAAAGAGGAGTTATTTTCTTAGTATATAGCTAATAAAATACATGCTTTATACCTCTATCTAACCGCTTTAATTTAGCTTACTTTTACAAAGACTATTAAAGTCCTAGATTCTTTATATTTTACTTATATCTATACTAATACTCTATAATATTTTTAGTATAAATAATATTACTTACCTTATTCTAAGGTATCTAATACCTTAAAAATATTTGAAATTAGTATAGTATTTTAGAAGATATATTAGAATAAATAGATATACCTACTAAATTTAATATAATTATAGCTATAATAGTAAATATTATAAGTCCTAATATTACTCTACCTCTATTCTAGTTACCTACTAATATATATAAGATATATTATTATTAGTATATAAATATATCTTATTCTAATAATTCTAATACTATTAGAATTATTTGAATTAATATATAGGTATATATAATATAGCTAATATTATTATTAGAATTATAAACTAAATTCTATTATCTTAGTAAATACCTTAATATAACTAATACTAAGTAGTAGGGGTAAGATATAAAAATCTGGATTTTTATAAGTATTTTATAGTATTAGACTAACTATATTAGTTCTATTTAGAACCGAATTTATAATTATTATATAATACTAAGCCTATACAGGTAATAAGCTAGCTATAAGTAGTTTAGCGAGTTAGATTAATACCTAAAAGAACCTCTAAGTACTAAAAAAATAGTTAGTCTATAAATAGTAGCGCGCTTCCTTTTTTTAATTTAATAGTCCCTTTTCTAATAGTATTAGTAGGTATTATATTTAGATTCCTAGGTATTTTAAGCTTATAATAGTCTCTATTATAATACCTATTCTTTTTATAATTAAAATATATTAATCCTTCCTTAATATCTAGTAGCTTATTATAACTACTAGTAGGTTAAATACTTCCTACTTTTATAAAAGAATTAATACCCCTATTTTAACTTCCTTCCTTCTTTTAACCTTTATTTTATTTATTAGAATAATCCCCTTTTTTAGTAATATAACTATTACCTACTATTATTTTAATATAATATTACTAGTTATTCTCTAACTAAATAGTAAGAGTAATTAGGCTTTCTTTAATTAGAAGGAGGTCTTAATAGTTTATAAGGGCCTTTTAAAGGTTTAAGTATAACTTTATAAAGAAGTTAATATACTAATATTCCTTTAAAAAGGGGGGGATTTTAAACTTAATTCTACTTAAATATATATTAGAGCTTTATACTAACTAGCTAGAGTTCTATTATATATTTAAATATAATTATATATTATAAAGCTAGCGGTTTATTAGGTCTTTAATAAGGTTTAGTAAGTATTAAGTAAAATACTTTTAAGTAACTACTCTCCTTAATAATATCTTTTTATAATAATCTTATAACTTAGTAGGTTTACCTTCTAAGAACTATATAACTTAAGTAACCTTTATAAACTTAATTAAAAATTTATTAAGTATTAGTTAGAGTATAATATTTATAACTTAATACTATTTTCTATATTTATATATATTCTTCCCCTTATAAAAGAGTAAGTCCTTAGGCTTTAAATAGCTTTTAAGGTATTAAATACTAAGTTCTTCTAATTAGCCTCTAATAAACTAACTTATAATAAAGCTACTAAATATAAAGCCTATCTTAGGGTCTAATATACTTTATATATTAATACTCTAATCTAGAGAGTAGTTTTTAATTAGGCTTAATCTTAACCCTTATTATATCCTACTTAATAATCTATTAATAATCTATTATAGATCTAGTAAGACCTTATTTACTTCTACTTATAATTAAGCTACTTTTTCTTAAATACCTTAAAGCTTTCTTTCCTTTATTAACTACTCTTCTTTAACTTTAGTAGTAGTAATAAGTTTATTAAATATAATAGTATTAATAAGGGTTTTATTAAAAATTCTATTACTAAATATATTATTTATTACTTCAATATATCTTATATTTAACTCTAGCGTTATATTAATTTTATTATAATAGACTTCTAATATATCTTTATCTTACTTAGTACTAATTATCTTCGCGTTATTATATTATTATAATCTAGACTATCCCCCTTTAAAGGTAGAGAGATTAGAACTATTAAGAATTAAACTAAGAGGCTAGTTCCTAAGGGCTAGAATAGATAGTATAAACTACTAGTAAGTAGGTAGTATTATAAAGGTAGACTTAATACTTTAATAACTTTATAATTATAAAAGAATTACTCTCTACCTTCTAAGAAGTTAAAGGGAGGACTAATTAAATATCCCTTAAGAAAGCTACCTAGCCTCTTAGGTAGACTAACCGTTTTTTCGGTACTTAGGGGTCATTTTTAGTATTAACTCGAATTACTAAACTACTTACGGCTAGCTTATATCCTGTATAGGTTTAGCGTTATATAACTTTATAAATTCGATTCTAAATTCAATTCCTCGCGGTTAGTCTACTCTTAGGTATCTAGATAAAAGGATAGCTATTAGATAATAAAAAGCTAGACTAATACTACTAGAATATTACTAGTAAGCCGCTACTATACTAACTAGATATATTAAGATATCTTAATAAAAGATCTTTATACCTATCTTATTAAATTTAAGGAGTATATAAAAATTACTCCTAGAATAAAGAAAGAGCTAGAGGTATAGAATAAGTGATATTAATAAAGTAAATAAAATCTAGATAAATAAAAATAAGATTAATCCTATACTACTTACTTTATATATAGCTTATAATAAAATAATAAGTCTTATAAGATTATTATTAACTTAAAGGACTAGGAGTATATCTTCTAGAACTAATTTAAGTTTACTAACTACTTCTTAGTCTAAAACTATATAGTATTAGAGCTAATTAGGGGTAAATTAATAAAAGTTAAAGGGATTAGAGTAGTATAAGTAGACTAACCGCATTAGGTTAGTACTTTAAACTCGAGTTAGATACCTAACTTAAATCTTAGCGAGTTAATACTAAATTCCTAGCCTAAGTATTTAAGTTAGTACTAATATTTAGACTAACTACAAGGAATTAAATTTAGAATTAAATTGATAAAGTTATATAATATTAAACCTATATAAGGTATAAGCTAGCTGTAAGTAGTTTAGTAATTTAAGTTAATACTAAAAATAACCCCTAAGTACCGATAAAATAATTAGTCTACTAATAGTTAGTACTAAGTATTCAAGTTAATACTAAGGCGTAGTACTAAGTATTAACTTAAAGTATTAACCCGACTCGCTAAGACTTTTTTCCCTAGTAGTATTTTTTATTTTTAGTAGTATTTCTTACTATTTATTCTATTTTTTTCTAATTATTATTATTATTATTACCTAAGGAATTCTTAAAAGTAAATAAGATAATATAAAAAAGTATTACATATCCCTGTAAAGATAAAGACTATAATATTAGTAGTATTTTCTATTTATAGTAATATTTCTTACTATATATAGGATTTACTACTATATTATTATTTATTATTATTTATTATTACCTAGGTAATTCTAAAAAGTAAATAAGGTAATATAAAAAGGTAATATATATCTCTAGGGAATTAAGAGGGGTATTTAAATTCTAATTTAAAAAAAATCTATTTTTAGTATAAGGGTAATTTTAGAAAAAAATTAGTGTCCCTTACTATTTTATTAGGGGCTTAGCGTCTTAGCGGTACCTTAGCGAGCTAGGTTAGTCTAACCCGACTCGCTTAGGTACTAAGGGCTTTTTAGGTTAGTACTAGAAGTAGGTATTAAGTATTTAGATTAGTACTAATTTATAGTACTAAAACCCGACTTAATAGTTAGTCTAAGTATAAGTCCTAGTAATTATTAATAATAAGGTTATAAATTCTTACTAACTAATATTTATTATATATTAAATATTAAATATAATCTTCTATCTATTATATAACTAGACCTATAAAGCTATATATATACTAGTAGTAGAAGGAAGAATATATTCTATAATAAATAAGGTAAGGAGGTATTATAGTTCTAGTATTACTATATTAGCCTAATTAGGACTAGCGTAGCCTTAACGCGTACTATATTAGTTATATTATAGATATATTATAATACTATAGCTTTTATTCTTATTATACTATAAATACTATTATATTATTAAACTAATATTACTTCTAGTCTCTAATAGGAGGTATTATAAGCCTTCTTATATATCTATATATACTAGCTAGATATTATATAAATCTACTAGCTAAGGGTTAGTAATTATAAATTATATCCTAGTAGATACTAGAAGAAGTTTTCCTTTTATACCTCCTTTCTTATATAGCTATTATATTATCTATTAGTTATTAAATACTATTATATATATATATCTAATTAAGATAATATTAGATAACTAGAAAATACCTGTAAAAATTCAAGATTTTTACTTAGGAAAAGTATACTTAAAAGTATAATTCTTTTATTTATTAATAAGTAATAATAGTTATAAGGTAAATTTAAGTCTAAATATAATAGATATTTATACGAACTTCTATATATACTAAGACCCCCCTTAAGTATTATAGGAGATATAGGGTAAACGTTACTAAAAACCTTAATTTTAGATATAAGGGATTATTTACAATAGTTACCTAGTACTAGAGTATTAATAAATAGTTATTAGGCCTACCTATATTATAACTCTACTATAACGTTACTATTTAGGACTAATAGGGTATAACTAAGTATACTATTATTAGACGACTTATTATATTAGTTATTATTAGGAAAAGATGTTATTATTATTAAGATAGAAGCGTTAAAAGACTAATACTATCTATTAAGTACCTAACTAACTATAAGATATCTAGTATAATAATATTCTATTCTACTAATAATTTCTACGCTACTAGACTATTTAACGTAATTCTTAAATTATTATACCTCTTATATTATAATATATCTTTTATACTCTTATAATAACTATTAATAGTTATACTAGATTTATCGCGTTAATATAAAGGAATCTATTAGATATAGGAGTTTATATAACCTAGTATTTATCTAGCCCTCTAAAGTTTAACTAGTAGTATTTAATAAACTAAATAGTAGAATAGCTTATTTTTATTATTAGAAAGTCTAATATTACAGTCTAATATAAAGATATAACTATATAACTAAGTATAGTATTAGGCCGTTTTTATACTTTTAATATTATAATTAGTATTCTTATAAGCCGCTAAGTAGCTATTAATAGGATCTAGGTATTAATAATAAGTTATAATTAATATATTAGAGGTAGTCTATCTATTATCTAATAGTACCTACTTATATATAATATTTCTTATTATTTAGCTAGATATATATTTAGGAGTTTTAAGCCTAATAATATAGAGGTTTCCCTATCTTATTACCTGTAATAGAGCTATATATAGCTAACTATAGCTAAAAGTAGGCCTAGTCTATAAGTTAATACTTACGTACTTTATTAATTAGCCTTATAATTTATTAATAGTTATAATAAATACTAGTTAGATAGAGTACTACTTATAAATAAAGGGGGTAGGAATCCGCCTATTATTTTCTTTAAACTATAACGGCGTCTTAAATAGTATTACCTTTTTACCGTTATAAGTACCGCTTATAATCTCCCCCTTAAAGATATACTTACTATACCTTATTACCCGTAGTTAGGTCCTATTATATAGATATAGCGGATTAAGGTTCCTTAGTAGTATAACTAGTACGCCTAGCTTAATATATAACTTATAGGATAGTAGAGAGGATTTATAGAACCTATAAAAGTACTTAAGGGGGAAGAGATTATTATCTTCTTCTAATATAGTATAATTAATACTCTAGTATATTATTATATTACTAGAAAATGCCTGTAAAAATTCAAGATTTTTACGTCGGAAAATTACCCCTACTACCTAGCGTTTAGTAAGGAAGGTAAATAGTAGGGAGTATATTAGACGTTTTAGCCTATAGATATAATAGTAACAGCTATATTATATATACTAAATATACCGATTTAGATTATTCTAATAGCGTTAGATACCTAGTAATAAGACGGATATTTCCCCCTATTCAGACTGATATTAGACACGTTAGTAAGTAAGGTAAATAGTAGGGAGTATATTAGATACGTAGGTAGGTAGCTTATAAATACGATAGTATTAGCTAATATACTAATAGACTAATATAGATTATTCTAACAGCGTTATATACCTAGTAATAAGATAGATATCACCTCCTATTTAGACTAATATTAGACACGTTAGTAGGTAAGGTAAATAGTAGGGAGTATATTAGATACGTAGGTAGGTAGCCTATAAATGCGATAGTACTAGCTAATATACTAATAGACTAATATAGATTATTCTAATAGCATTATATATCTAGTAATAAGACAGATATCATCCCCTATTTAGACTGATATTAGACACGTTAGTAGGTTAGTAGGTAAATAGTAGGGAGTATATCAGACGTTTAAGTAGGTAGGTAGCCTGTAAATATAATAGTATTAGCTAATATACTAATAGACCGATATAGATTATTCTAATAGCGTTATATACCTAGTAATAAGACGGATATTTCCCCCTATTTAGGCCGATATTAGATATATTAGTAGGTAACGTAATTAGTAGGGTTTTTAGCCTATAAATGTAATAGTATTAGCTAATATACTAATAGACCGATATAGATTATTCTAATAGCATTATATATCTAGTAATAAGACGGATATTTCCCCCTATTTAGGCCGATATTAGATATATTAGTAGGTAACGTAATTAGTAGGGTTTTTAGCTTATAAATGTAATAGTATTAGCTAATATAGTAATAGACCGATATAGATTATTCTAATAGCGTTATATACCTAGTAATAAGACGGATATTTCCCCCTATTTAGGCTGATATTAGACACGTTAGTAGGTAACGTAGAGAGTAGGATTTTTTACCTATAAATGCGATAGTATTAGCTAATATAGTAATATACCGATTTAGATTATACTAATAGTATTACCTACCTAGTAATAAGACGGATATTTCCCCCTATTTAAACTAATAGTAGATACGTTAGTAGGCGTTATTATAGAATAAGTAATATATAAATAATATTAGGATTTTTATTATTTATAATCTATATTCTAGCCGTTAGCATATAGAATTTAGTAGGTAAATCTACTTATTCTAATATATCTTTTAAATTACTACATCGATTTTTATTATTTTTAAAGCGTTAGATAGCTAAAAGTAAGCTATATAACTTAATTTAAATAGAAAATATTATAAAGTATTAGTACGTAGGTAGGTAGAATATAAAGAAATATTAGACTTTTAATATTCGCGCTAGTTAGCGCTAGTCCTAAGGAGGTAATTCAAGGGACTTTAGATTAATTAATAAGGTGTAATAAGCTTAGGGTCCTAAATTACATATATTCTATTATAGTAAAGAGATTAGGGATACGCGATATTATTTTAGTATTAATACTAGTAACGTCTTTATTAGTAATAGCGAGAATAGCCCGTTTTAATAGATAATCCCTCTAAGAGATATTTATCTTAATATTAATATAGATATTCTTAATTAAATTATTAATAGCGTTTCTAGGGGTATAACTATATTTCTAATATAATACCTCTTTATTAATAGTAGGGCTTTTACGGATATTAATACTATTACTAATAGTAAGGAGATTACTTATAAATAGTCCTATTTTATAATATATAGCGTCTATTAGGTCGGGATTATTAAGTCGCTTATTAATAGTAAGATTTAAATATATAACCTTATTCTAGAAATAGGCCTTTTAAAGATATACCTTAATAACCTAGCTACTAGATCCTTCTAGAATAACTAGGAGTATTTATTAGAAGTTATTATAAAAGTAGACTACCTTACCCCTAAAATAAGCCTAGTTATTATTATAAATATCTTAAAGGCTATAACTAATAGCTTCTATATTATATTAACTTTATATAAGAGACTTATCTTAAAAGATAATATAAGCTCGCTTAATTAGCTTAGTAAGATTAGTCCCCTTCTTA
>JAABUN010002946.1_pt1 | contig 28040 bp, 26 predicted proteins | sample 5559311 | NCBI WGS metagenome assembly JAABUN01 (sample SAMN10711877, study PRJNA513370) | rock metagenome | isolation source: Antarctica rocks | place: Antarctica: Victoria Land, Siegfried Peak sud
CTCTGGTATCGCAGGATTACGGCCGAACCCTGATGCCCTGGCTCCGGGTCAGCGAGAACGTGCGACTGCCACTTCGTGGGCACAAGCTTCCGCGAGCCGAGCAGGACGCGCGCGTCGCGGCCGCACTCGCCGTCGTCGGTCTCCACGATGTGGAACGCTCGTATCCGTGGCAGCTCTCGGGTGGAATGCAGCAAAGGGTGGCCATCGCGCGTGCCCTGGCGTACCGGCCGCAGGTACTCCTGATGGACGAGCCGTTCGCATCGGTGGACGCCCAGACGAGGGCCGAACTGGAAGACCTGCTCCTTCAGCTCAGAGCGGAACTCGGTATCACGGTGCTGCTCGTGACGCATGACGTGGATGAGGCGGTGTACCTCTCCGACCGGGTCATCGTGCTCGGCGGGCACCCGGCCGTCGTGCGCGACGTGATCCCCGTTCCGATCAGCGGTGAGCGCGACCAGATCACGACCAAGGCCGATCCCGTGTTCATCGAATGTCGCACGAAGGTTCTCTCTGAAATTCAGCTTTCAAAGCCCCCCGCGCCATCTTCCGCCGCCGTTGTTGCCTCGCGACGGAATCCGAGCCTGTCGTTGCCACTTCTGTAGACCTCCACGACGGCCGCTCCTACACCACGCTGGCGGGCACTACCCCCGACGATTCCCGACTGCCTGCGACCCAGGGTACTCGCGGGGACTGCCGACACGCCTGGCCTACGCGAGCGTGACGAGTTCCAGGTAGTCCTGATTCCACAGGTCCTCGACACCGTCCGGCAGCATCACGACACGCTCGGGATCGAGGGCGTCGACCGCGCCCTCGTCGTGGCTGACCATGACGACGGCACCGCTGTAGTTCTTCAGCGCACCGAGGATCTCGGCACGGCTCGCGGGGTCGAGGTTGTTCGTCGGCTCGTCGAGGAGCAGCACGTTGGCCGACGACGCGACGATGGTGGCAAGCGCCAGGCGCGTCTTCTCACCACCGGACAGCACGCCGACGGGCTTGTCGACGTCGTCACCCGAGAAGAGGAACGAGCCCAGGATGCCACGCACCTCGGCGTCCTGCATGTCCGGGGCCGAGGACTTCATGTTCTCGAGGACGGTCCGCTCGGTGTCCAGCGTCTCGTGCTCCTGCGCGTAGTACCCGACCTTGAGGCCGTGGCCCGCGATGACCTTCCCGGTGTCGGGCTCGTCCACGCCGGCAAGCATGCGCAGCAGCGTCGTCTTCCCCGCACCGTTGAGTCCGAGGATCACCACCTTCGACCCACGGTCGATCGCGAGGTCGACATCGGTGAAGATCTCAAGTGAGCCGTACGACTTGCTGAGGCCCTCCGCCGTCATGGGCGTCTTGCCGCACGGGGACGGCTCAGGGAAGCGCAGGGCCGCCACCCGATCCGAGGTGCGCACCGCATCGAGGTTCCCGAGCAGGCGCTCGGCGCGCTTGGCCATGTTCTGTGCCGCGACCGCCTTCGAGGCCTTCGCCCGCATCCTGTTCGCCTGGTCCATGAGGACCTGTGCCTTCTTCTCGGCGTTGGCGCGCTCGCGCTTGCGCGCACGCTCGTCGGTCTCGCGCTGGAGCTGGTAACGCTTCCAGCCCATGTTGTAGATGTCGATCGTCGCCCTGTTCGCGTCCAGCTGGAACACCTTGTTGACGGTCGCCTGGAGCAGTTCGACGTCGTGGCTGATCACGATCAGGCCGCCCTGGTGGTTCTTGAGGAAATCGCGGAGCCAGGTGATCGAGTCCGCATCGAGGTGGTTGGTGGGCTCATCGAGCAGCATCGTCTCGGCACCGGAGAAGAGGATGCGGGCGAGTTCCACGCGTCTGCGCTGCCCACCGGACAGGGTCTTGAGGGGTTGGTTCAGGATGCGCTCGGGCAGTGCGAGGTTCGATGAGATGGACGCAGCCTCGGCCTCGGCCGCGTACCCGCCACCTGCGAGGAAGGCTGATTCGATACGGTCGTAACGTGCCATGGCCTTGTTACGCACGGACGTCTTCTCGCTGGCCATGTCCTCCTGCGCCTGGCGCAGTTCGCTGACGACCTCGTCGAGGTTCCGCGCCGAGAGGATGCGGTCGCGGGCCAGCTGCTCCATGTTCGGCGTGCGCGGGTCCTGCGGGAGATACCCGATCTCCCCGGAGCGTGACACAGTACCGCCGGCGGGGAGCGCCTCGCCGGCCAGCACCTTGGTGAGCGTCGTTTTGCCGGCACCGTTGCGTCCCACGAGCCCGATCTTGTCGCCCTTGTCCACGCGGAAGGACACCTCGTCCATGAGCAGGCGGGCGCCAGCCCGGAGCTCCAGGTTCGATACGCTGATCACGGTAGGGCCTTTCGATGGTGCCGGGTACGGCGTTTGTTGTAGGAATCCCACAAAGGATCCCCTGGTGACCGGCGCTAGTCTCGGTACAGAAGCAGTTACGGCTGGAGGAATTCGACAAATCACCGGATCAGCCGGTGCGACTCCGGTCCGCTGAAGGAGCGTGTGCCATGGAGCCAGCCGGAGAAACCGTTGCCGGACCGACCGTCACCAGCCGGTCGTCGTCCCGAAAGAACCGGTCGTCGTCGCGAAAGCGGTGGGATACCACCGATCTCTCGCTGGTCGCGGTCTTCGCCGCCCTCATCGCCGCCCTTGCAATCGTACCCGGTATACCGGTGGGCCCGCTTGGCGTGCCCATCACGCTGCAGACGCTCGGCGTCATGCTCGCCGGGGTGGTGCTCGGGCCGGGGCGCGGGACAGCCGCCGTCCTCCTCTATCTCGCGGCCGGCCTGATCGGGCTGCCGGTCTTCAGCGGCTTCAGCGGAGGCTTCGGCGTCCTCGCCGGACCGTCAGCGGGCTACCTCGTAGCCTTCCCCCTCGCCGCGCTCGTGTCCGGCACCCTGGCCGTCGTCGTGCTCCGCCGGGCGCAGCGCTTCCGCGCCGCTCTGCTCTTCCTGTCCTGCGTCACCGCGAGCCTCCTCACCATCCACCCACTGGGCATCGCGGGCCTCATGCTCAACGCCGGCCTCCCCCTCCGCGACGCGATCATCGTCGACGCCGCCTACCTGCCCGGCGACGTCGTCAAGAACATCGTCGCCGCCGTCATCGCCGTATCCGTCCACCGTGCCTTCCCCCGGCTCCTCGCAGGGAGGCGCGCTCCGCGTGATTGAGTTCAGCGCTGCCGAGGTCCGGACGGACGACGGCGCGCGGACGCTCCTGTGGCCCCTCACGATGACCCTCCCGGAGCATCGCGTATCGGTGATCGGGCCCAACGGCTCCGGCAAGTCGACCTTCCTGCGCCTCATCAACGGGCTGCTCGTCCCCTCGTCCGGCTCCGTCGCCGTCTTCGGCGACGACACGCGGACCGCGGGCCGCTCGGTCCGCCGCTCCGTCGGCTTAGTCTTCACGGACCCCCTCTCGCAGCTGGTCATGCCGACGGGACGCGAGGACGTGGAACTCTCACTGCGCGCCAGGAGACTGCCCGCGGCCGTTCGTCGCCGGCATGCGGAGGGCATTCTCCAGCGCTTCGGGCTGGTACACCTCGCCGACCGCAGCATCTACGACCTCTCCGGAGGTGAGCGGCAGATCCTCGCCCTCGCCGTCGTGCTCGCGGTGGAACCACGCGTGCTCATCGCCGACGAACCGACGACGCTGCTCGATCTTCGCAACGATGCGCGGATCCGCTCCCTCATCGCGGGACTCGACCAGCAGGTCGTCTTCACGACCCACAACCTCGACTTCGCCCTCGAGAGCGACCGGACGCTCCTGATCGACGACGGCCGGATCGTCTTCGACGGTTCACCCGCCGAGGCGGTCCACCGGTACCGGCAGCTCGCTGCGACGTCTCCGGACTGTCGGTCATGAGGGGCTTCGGGAGCACGCTGGGTCTCTACCAGGCCGGTCACGGCTTCCTGTACCGGACGCCGCTGGCGATCAAGGCGACAGCTTCTCTCACCTGCGCGGTCGCCGTCGTGGCATGGCGTTCACCGACGACGTCGGCCGTGGCCCTCGGCGCGGCCCTCGCGATGCTGATCCTCGGCGCACGCGTGTCGCCTCTGAAAGTCCTGGGGATGCTGCTCCCGGCAGCACCCGTCCTGGGGATGCTCGGTCTCTACCAGGGCATCAGCCAGGGGTGGGTGCGTGCGTTCGTCATCGTGGGCGGGATCACGGCCTGCCTGCTCGCGGCGCGTATCCTGACGCTGACGACTCCCACACAGGCGCTCCTCGACGGCGTGGTGCGCCTGGTCCGGCCGCTCCGGGTGGTCGGCGCTGATCCGGAACGCTTCGCCCTCGCCCTGTCCCTCATGCTGCGGAGTATCCCCTACCTGGCCGGCCTGTTCGTCGATGTCCGGGAGGCGGCGCGGGCTCGCGGGCTCGGGCGCAGTCCGCGCGTCGCCGTCACCCCGCTGGTCATCGGGGCTGTCGCCTATGCGCACAGGACGGGTGAAGCCCTCGCGGCGCGGGGACTGGGCGACGCACGCGGCTGTGACGATTGAAGGAGCACCCGGACCCAGGAAGGGCGGCCCCAACCACTGCTGGAAGCACCCTTCCAACGGGCTCCCTACTCAGATATTGAAGCCGAGGGCCCGCATCTGGTCGCGGCCGTCCTCGGTGATCCGCTCGGGACCCCACGGCGGCATCCAGACCCAGTTCAGGCGCCACTCGTCGACGACGCCGTCCAGCGCCTGGCCGACCTGCTCCTCGAGCACGTCGGTCAGCGGGCAGGCCGCGGTGGTGAGCGTCATGTCGATCAGGAGGGCGCCGTCCTCCGCGTAATTCAGGCCGTAGAGGAGGCCGAGGTCGACGATGTTGACGCCGAGTTCCGGGTCGATCACGTCCCTGAGCGCTTCCTCGATGTCATCCAGCGCGGTCTGCGCCTGCTGCACATCACTCATCGAACTGTTCCTTTCAGGCGATTGTCAGACTGTCGGCACGCGCACGAGCCGGGGATCGTGGTGGTCCTACGCCTCGACGGCGGTCTGGGCGGTGAACCGATCGTAGCCCTCTTCCTCGAGACGGTCCGCGAGCTCAGGTCCGCCCTGCTCCGCGATCCGGCCGGCGACGAACACATGGACGAAGTCCGGCTTGATGTAGCGCAGGATCCGTGTGTAGTGGGTGATGAGCAACGTGCCCATCTCGCCCTTGGAGTGCTCACGGTTCACACCCTCGGAGACGACCTTGAGGGCGTCGACGTCGAGGCCGGAGTCGGTCTCGTCGAGGATCGCGAATCTCGGGCGGAAGAGCTCGAGCTGCAGGATCTCCACGCGCTTCTTCTCGCCGCCCGAGAAGCCCTCGTTGACGTTGCGCTGGGCGAAATCGGCGTCGATGCGCAGTTGCGCCATGGCCGTCTTGACGTCCTTGGTCCAGTGGCGCAGGCTCGGCGCCTGGCCATCGAGGGCCGTCTTCGCCGTTCGCAGGAAGTTGGTCATCGTGACGCCGGGGACCTCGACCGGGTACTGCATCGCGAGGAAGAGCCCGGCGCGGGCACGCTCATCCACACTCATCGACAGGACGTCCTCACCGTCGAGGGTGATGGAGCCGCTGTCGACCTTATATCGGGGGTGCCCCGCGATGGTCGACGCGAGCGTCGACTTGCCCGAACCGTTGGGGCCCATGATCGCGTGGGTCTCGCCGGTGTTGATCGTCAGCGTGACGCCCTTGAGGATGGGGATGTTGCCCTGCTCCGTATCGATGCTGACGTGCAGGTCCTTGATGTCGAGTGTTGCCATCGTGTTCTTTCTCCTTCGCCTGCTGTGCAGGAAGTGTGCAGGACGTTCGTGGGGACGGCGGCTAGCCGAACTGCGGGGCGGTCGCTCCGTTGGTGACCGTGCTGACATCGACGTAGACGTTTCCGTCATGGATCTCGAGCGCGAACACCGGCACCGGTTCGTACGCCGGGAGCTGCAGCGGTGCGCCGCTGCGCAGGTCGAACTGCGAGCCGTGGCCCCAGCACTCGATCGCGCAGCCCTCGACGTCGCCCTCGGACAGGGAGATGTCGGCGTGGGAGCAGGTATCCCCCAGCGCGTGGATCTCGCCGTCGGAGTCACGGACGACGACGACGGGGTAGTCGTCGATCAGCACGCGGAGGGCCTGCTTGACCTCGATGTCGTCCGCGCTGCAGATCAGCTCGCCGCGCGGTACGTCCGCCATCAGAGGTTACCTGCCGCGAGTTCGCGCTCGACCGACTCCGAGAGCCGCTCCTCGAGCGCGGGGACCTTGATCTGCTGGATGACCTCATTCAGGAAGCCGCGGACAACGAGGCGGCGCGCAGCTTTCTCGGGGATGCCGCGGGCCATGAGGTAGAAGAGGTGCTCGTCGTCGAAGCGGCCGGTGGCGCTGGCGTGGCCTGCGCCCTCGATGAGGCCCGTTTCGATCTCGAGGTTGGGGACAGAGTCCGAGCGCGCTCCGTCGGTCAGGATCAGGTTGCGGTTGGTCTCGTAGGTGTCCGTGCCCTCGGCGGCCTTGCGGATCAGTACGTCGCCGACCCAGACGGTGTGCGCGTCGTGGCCCTGCAGCGCGCCCTTGTACGTGACGCGGGACTTGCAGTTCGGCACAGCGTGATCCACGAGGAGTCGCTGCTCCAGGTGCTGACCGGCGTCGGCGAAGTACAGGCCGTACATCTCGACCTCGGCGCCGGAGGCGGTGAAGATCGACGACGGCGTGAGCCGCACGAGGTCGCCGCCGAGGCTGACGACGACGTGCTTGTAGCGGGCGTCGCGGCCCACCTTCGCCTGCTGCGACGAGACGTGCACGGCGTCGTCGTCCCACTCCTGGACGCTGACGACCGTCAGCTCCGCGCCGTCGCCCACGATGATCTCCACGTTCTGGGCGAGCGTGACGGAGCCGTGGTGGTCGAGCACGACGACGGCCTTCGAGAAGGGCTCCGCGCTGATGAGGAGATGCTGGGCCGCGGGATCGGCCGACGATCCCGTGACGCTGACCATGACCTCGCCGTCGGCCACCGTCTCCCGGGGAATGGTGATGACGGTGGCTTCGGTGAACGCGTTCCAGGCTGCGGCGGAGACGCGGTCCTCAGGGACGGCGGACGTGCCGAGGCGGGAGTCGCTCCGGTCCACCGTTTCGACGGTGACGTTGCCGGCGCCCGTCACCTCGAGTACGGGGGCAACACCCGTCAGCTCATCGGTGTGCAGGCCCCGCAGGCGCTTGAGCGGAGTGAACCGCCAGTCCTCCTCGAGGCCGGTCAGCGCTGGGAAGTCCGCCAGGTCGAAGGACCGACGGCGCTCCCCGCGGGATGCCTCGGGCACGACGGGCGCGTTGCCGTGGCTGTGCTTCTTGAGGCCGAGCTGCTCGGTGCCGTCGTCCCCGCCGGGCAGGCTCTCGCCTTCCTCCGTGAAGCCATCGATCGCCGCCGGCCGAGCGTCGGCGCCCGAAGGGGCGCCGACGCGGGCCTTCCCGTCCAGGTGGCTGATCGTGGTGACCTCTCCCTCCAGCGTCGTATCGGGTGAGATTTCGGTGTGGGTGGTCTCAACCATTACTAGCCCACGGCCCCTTCCATCTGCAGTTCGATCAGCCGGTTCAGCTCGAGCGCGTACTCCATGGGCAGCTCACGGGCGATCGGCTCGATGAAGCCTCGCACGATCATGGCCATGGCCTCGTCCTCGGGCAGCCCGCGGGACATCAGGTAGAACAGCTGCTCCTCGCTGACGCGGGAGACGGTGGCCTCGTGACCCATGGTGACGTCGTCCTCACGGATGTCCACGTACGGGTACGTGTCCGAGCGCGAGATGGTGTCGACCAGGAGCGCATCGCAGCGCACCGTGTTCGCCGAGTGCTTGGCGCCCTCCCGCACCTGGACGAGCCCGCGGTAAGCGGCCCGGCCGCCGCCACGCGCCACGGACTTCGAGATGATCGAGGACTTCGTGTTCGGCGCGATGTGCACCATCTTCGACCCGGTGTCCTGGTGCTGCCCCTCACCGGCGAAGGCGATGGAGAGCGTCTCGCCCTTGGCGTGCTCGCCGACCAGGTAGACGGCCGGGTACTTCATGGTGACCTTCGACCCGATGTTGCCGTCGATCCACTCCATGGTGGCGCCCTCATGGGCGATGGCGCGCTTGGTGACGAGGTTGTACACGTTGTTCGACCAGTTCTGGATGGTCGTGTAGCGGACGCGGGCGCCCTTCTTCACGACGATCTCGACGACGGCCGAGTGCAGGGAGTCCGATGTGTAGATCGGGGCGGTGCAGCCCTCGATGTAGTGCACGTAGGAATCCTCGTCCGCGATGATCAGGGTGCGCTCGAACTGGCCCATGTTCTCCGTGTTGATGCGGAAGTAGGCCTGCAGGGGGATCTCGACATGGACGCCCTTGGGCACGTAGACGAACGAGCCGCCCGACCACACCGAGGTGTTCAGCGAGGCGAACTTGTTGTCCCCCACGGGGATGATCGTGCCGAAGTACTCCCTGAAGATCTCCGGGTGCTCGCGCAGGGCGGTATCGGTGTCCAGGAAGATGACGCCCTGGCGCTCAAGGTCCTCGCGGAGCTGGTGGTACACGACCTCGGACTCGTACTGGGCCGCGACGCCGGAGACGAGGCGCGCGCGCTCGGCCTCCGGGATGCCGAGCTTCTCGTACGTGTTGCGGATGTCCTCTGGGAGGTCCTCCCACGTATTCGCCTGCTTCTCCGTGGAGCGGACGAAGTACTTGATGTTGTCGAAGTCGATGCCGGAGAGGTCGGCGCCCCAGGCGGGCATGGGCTTGCGATCGAAGTACTTGAGACCCTTGAGGCGGAGATCGAGCATCCACTCGGGTTCGTTCTTCTTGGCGGAGATATCGCGGACGACCTCCTCGCTCAGCCCGCGGCGGGCGTTGTCACTGACCTCGTTCTTGTCAGCCCAGCCATATTGGTAGGTGCCGATGCCCTCGAGCTCCGGGTTCTTCTCCAGGATATCGTTGATCACCGACTCCGGTACTGCCGACGCAACTGGCTTGCGGTCTACTTGATCCGTCATCACGGCCTTCCTTGCTGATGGATGGATAACGTTGCTGGATTGCTGGGCGGAGCTGCCTCCGGGGCCGCCGGTGCGGCGGTGGTACCCGGGGCATCCGGGCTGGCCGCAGCGGCTGGTGTCGCCGTCGTCCGTCCCAGGGGAATGTGGGTGGTGCAGACGTGCCCGCCACCGGCGAGGGTGGAGAGGCGCCGCACGTCGACGCCGAGCAGGCGGGCGAAGACGCCCGTCTCCTGGTCGCAGAACGCGGGGAACGCCGAGGCGAGTCCCTGGATGGGGCAGTGGCCCTGGCACAGCTGAACGCTGAGCATGGCGGGGCGCGCCGTCGGCGTGGTCGGGGTGACGCGGCCCTGCTGCAGTCCGACCGTCTTGGTGGAACCGACGAAACCGTCGGTGGTCAGGGCTCCCGCGAGGGCGTGGGCCCGTGCCTCGAGATCTGGACCGGCCGCCTCGACAACGGGCCCGTACCGCTCCTCCATGCCGGAGAAGCGGGTCCTGGCGAATTCCTCGATGGCCCCGGGGCCGGCAACCTCGCCGAGCTGGGCGAGGGCGGCGGTCGCGATGTCGAGATAGTCGTCACCCATCTTGGTCTGTCCCCGCCGGCTGAGCACGTAGCGGCGCGCAGGTCGGCCGGCACCGGTCGCAGAGCTGCGGACGCGCTTCACCTCGATGAGGCCGTCCTGGGACAGGGCGTCGAGGTGGCGGCGAACGGCAGCGGGCGTGAAACCGAGGCTCTCACCGAGTTCGGCGGCGCTGACCGGACCCCGCTCGAGGACCGCCGACATCACGCGGTCGCGCGTGCGCTCGTCCGGATCAGGAGAGACGATCTGCGCCCTGCGGGCCGACAGCGACGTGGCGGTCGAGGCCGTAGTGCCGGGTTCACGGAGCGCTGGCGCAGGAACGGCGGCGCGGGATGATGCGGTCACAGGCCATTCCTCCCATCGGCGACAGAATACACAACAGAATCATGACCTAATGTATTCCGCCCCACCACTTAGGCCAGGCTACCCATCCGACCCCTCGGACTCCTACTACCTGCCGTAGAATAGAGGCGTGCCGATAACTCCCCCCGCCCTCGAGATCGACGGCCTGATCAAGGATTTCGGTCCAGTCGGCGCCCTCGACGGCCGGATGGTGCGCGTGCTCGACGGCGTCAGCCTGAGGGCAATGCACGGTGCCGTGACCGTCCTGCTCGGTGCGAACGGTGCGGGCAAGACCACCACCCTCGAGTGCGCCCAGGGACTCCAGCGCGCCGACGGCGGCAGGGTGCGCCTCCTCGGCGAGGACCCGTACCGCGCCACGCCGCAGCTGCGGGCGCGCGTAGGCGTGATGCTGCAGGACGGGGGTCTTCCGCCGTCGGTCCGGCCGATGGCTCTCCTGCGCCATGTCGCGTCGATGTACAGCGCCCCCCTGCCCATCGACGCTCTCGCCGGACGCCTCGGGCTCGACGAGTTCGGGGCGGTCTCGATCCGTCGGCTCTCGGGGGGGCAGAAGCAGCGCCTTGCCCTCGCCTGCGCCCTCGTCGGCCGGCCCGAGGCGGTCTTCCTCGACGAGCCGAGCGCCGGTCTCGATCCCCAGTCACGCACCATCGTCTTCGACCTCATCAGGGAGCTGCGGGCGGACGGCCTGGCGGTCATCCTCACCACGCACCTGCTCGACGACGCGCAGAAGCTGGCGGACTACGTCTACATCATCGAGGGCGGCCGGACGGTCGCCGAGGGTACGGTGGCCGAGCTGACGGCCGAGAATGACACGGATGGCATGCGCGAGCTGCGGTTCGAGACCCTACCGGGCCTCACCCTCCCGCCCGACCTCCTGCCCCACCTTCACCAGCGTGAGACAGAACCCGGGCAGTACGTCCTTCGCGGTCCGCTCACCGCTACCGACGTCGCGGAGCTGGCTCGGTGGTGGGATGCCTGTGCAGTGATGCCCACGTCGATCTCGATGGCGCCGCGCTCCCTCGAGGACGTGTTCCTCGACATCTCCGGACGGAGTATCCGATGACCATGGATGCCGCACGCCAGAATCCCGACGACAGGACGGTGGCCGCTCCGATCGGCGGGACCGCCGCGAGCCTGCCGGCGCGCGTCCTGAGGCATGGCGCCTATGAGGCTCTGGCCATGCTCCGCAACGGCGAGCAGCTCGTGCTGACCATCGTGCTGCCGCTCCTGGCACTCACGGCCCTGGTGATCACGCCGCTCCTCGACGCCTACGGAGCCAGCCGGATCGACACCGCTGCCCCCGGCGTCCTCGCCCTGTGCACCATGTCCACTGCGTTCACGGGCCAGGGCATCGCGACGGGCTTCGACCGCAGGTACGGAGTGCTGCGCTTCCTGTCGACGACGCCGCTGGGGCGCTCCGGGCTGATCCTCGGCAAGGCCGTCGCCGTGGCCGTCGTGCTCGCCGTCCAGCTGATCGTCATCGGCGGCGCGGCCGTACTGATGGGCTGGTCGCCCGCGCCCGCCGGGATCCTGCCGGCAGTGCTCCTGCTCCTGGTCGGCTCCGCCGCCTTCACGGCGCTCGGGCTGCTCGTGGCGGGGACCCTCCGCCCCGAGGCGACCCTGGCCGTCACCAACCTCGTGTGGATCCTCCTCGCCGCCGCCGGCGGCGTGATCATCCCGGCGACGAGCCTGCCCGCCGCCGCCGAGCCGTTCGTCTCCGTGCTCCCGTCCGCCGCCCTCGGCGACGGCTTGCGGAGTGCCCTGATGGACGGCACCCTCGATCCCATCGCGTGCGTCATCCTGCTCGCATGGGCCGCCCTTGCTAGCCTGGCGGCCATCCGCTGGTTCACCTGGAGCTGACGACATGACCCTGCCCACTCTGTCCCGCACCACGAGCGGGCTCCCCCGCACCACGACGCCCCTCGTGCGTAGACTCGCGATCGCCTCCCTCGTCTCGCAGATCGCCATCGTCGTGACCGGCGGTGCCGTGCGACTGACCGCGTCCGGCCTCGGCTGCCCGGAATGGCCCCGCTGCACCGCGGACTCCGTCGTCACCACGCCCGAGATGGGACTCCATGGCGTGATCGAGTTCGGGAACCGGCTCCTGACCTTCGTGCTGGTCATCATCGCCGTCGCCATGATCGTGTCCGTGCTCGGTATGCGGCGGGAGCGCAAGGACCTGTTCGGGCTGTCCATCGGCCTCTTCCTCGGCATTCCGGCACAGGCGGTCATCGGTGGGATCACGGTCTGGACCGGGTTGAACCCGTGGGTCGTCGGCCTCCACTTCATCGTCTCGATGATCCTCGTCGCGGTCGCGACGGTGCTCGTCAACCGGGCCCGGCTCACGACCGGGCAGTACCGTCTGCGGCGCGCCCCGGCGGCCGGTCCACTCCTGCGTCAACTGCTCATCACCTCGACCGTGCTGACGTCCGTCGCCGTCGTCCTCGGCGTCATCGTGACCGGCTCGGGTCCCCACGCCGGAGATCAGGGCGCTGCCCGCAACGGGCTCGACTCCGACCTCATGACGCGCCTGCACGCGCTCCCGGTGTACCTCCTCGTGGCCACCGTGGCGCTAGCCGTCGTCGTCGCCTACCGCTCGCAGGTCCACGCCAAGCTTCGCAAGGCCCTCGTGCTGCTTGCCGCCGTCGTGCTCGTCCAGGGTGCCATCGGGTACACCCAGCACTTCCTGCACCTGCCCGTCGCCCTCGTGGCGCTGCACATGCTCGGGGCGTCGCTGCTGATGGCGGCCACCGTCCACGCCCTCTACACCGGCACCACGCGGAAGGCGCTGCCGGACGCAGCGGCCGAGACCGGGGAGGCGCAGGTGGTCGCCTGAGACAGCTGACGTCAGCGCGGCACTCCGCTCCCGTCAGTCGTCATCGAACTCGGCTTCGAGGAGGTCCAGGAGTCGCCCGAGTCCGCGCAGTTCGGAGCCGGGGCTCGGCAGCAGGGGCGGGCGTGGATCTCCCGCGGCGACGCCGCAGGCGCGGGCGAGGAGATGCAGTCCGCTGATCTTCCGCAGGCCGGCGACGTGGTCGACGAGCGGCGCGAGCACGTGCCGGACGCGGTCGATCTCCGTCCGGTCGCCGGTGATGACGGCACTCCTGAGGAGCGCGTAGTAGCGGGGCAGGAGCGCCGCCGGGCCGCTGTGCCACGCGTCAGCGGCCACCTCCCCCGTCATCATCAGGAGATCTCCGCTCACGCCGTGGCTGAACGGACCGGTGGTGAGCGCCGCCAGGTCGACGAGGCGGGCGTTGTAGGTCGCAGCATCGGCCGCCGTGTCCTTGAACGCGACGACCTCCGGGAGAGACGACAGCTCCGCGACCACCTGCAGCGAGTAGTCGAACTGCGTGGTGCCGGGATTGTTGTAGAGGCAAACGGGGAGGTCGGTGGCCGCGCACACCGAACGGACCTGGGCCATGACCTCGTCGTCGGTGAGGGGCACGTAGGAGACCGGTGAGAGGACGAGGCCGGCTGCTCCGGCCGCCTGCGCGTCGACCGCGGCGTCGAGCACCTCGCGCGTGCCCACCGAGCTGATGCCCACCGCGACCGGGAGCCGTCCGTCGACGGCCTCGATGGCGGTGCGTGCCACCCGGGAGCGTTCGGAGCGGTCGAGGTAGGCGAAGCTGCCTGAGGAACCGAGAACGGTGATGGCGTCGATACCGGATGAGGCAAGACGGTCCGCGAGGCCATGGAGGTCCTCGTGGGACACTGCGCCGTCAGGATCGAAGGGAGTGAGGGGGTAGGCGATCAGGCCGGTGAAGTCCATGACGCCAGCCTAGGTGCAACGGCCCGCTGTCAGGGCAGGATGGCCGGCCCGACGAAGGGGTCGATCGCGAGGGCGAGGAAAAGCACCGTCAGATAGCTGATGGAGCCGTGGAAAACCTTCATCGCGGCCTTGTTGCTCATGTCGCCCTGCTGGGCCAGGGAGTGCAGCCGGTACGATTCGCGGATGAACCAGGCGCCGCCGACGAGCGCCGACACCGAGTACACCCACCCCGCTCCGGCGGGGATCAGCAGCAGCGAGCAGGCCGCCATGGCCCAGGCGTACAGGACCACCTGAACGGAGACCACGCCGGCACCGGCGATGGCGCCGAGCATCGGGACGCGGGCTGCGTTGTAGTCGTCGCTGTACTTCATGGACAGCGGCCAGTAGTGGGCAGGTGTCCACAGGAAGATGATGAGGAACAGCACGACGGCGGGCCACTCGATCGAGTTGGTGACCGCCGCCCAGGCGATGAGGACGGGCATGCACCCGGCGGCACCGCCCCAGACGATGTTCTGCGAGGTGCGGCGTTTGAGCACCAGCGTGTACACCACGACGTAGAGGAAGATCGCCGCGACGCCGAGCATGCCGGCGAGGGGGTTGGCCCCCCACCAGAGGACGGCTATGGCAACGATGCCGAGCAGCCATGCGAAGACGAGGGCCTCGCGCGGGCTGATCTCACCCGTCACGAGCGGGCGGTTCTTCGTGCGGTGCATCAGCTTGTCGATGTCGCGGTCGATGTAGCAGTTGAATGCCCCCGCGCTGCCAGCCGCGAGGGCGCCGCCGACCATGGTCGCCAGGATCAGGCCGAGGGGAGGGAAGCCGCCCCGGGCGAAGATCATGGTCGGAAGGGTGGTCACGAGCAAAAGCTCGATCACGCGAGGCTTGGTCAGCGCGAGGTAGGCCTTCGCTGTGCGGCCGAGACCCCGACGGGCCTGCGGGGAATGTGCCGGAGCAGGAGCCTGCTGGGTCTTCACAAGGCAACACTTTCGTTTCTTCCGGGGTAAGAGACAAGGCCCATCATACCCTTTTACACGCTGTAGAAATGGTTGCCGGCGCCGTCCCTTTCCCTCTACGGCGGACGTGGGGCTCCCGGTTCGCGACCCGCAGGGGCCGGCACCTTCCGCGGCGGACGGGGGTCCGGACAGGCGCCCCCGCAGAAGCCCGACCTGTACGGGGCGACATTCTTCGACTCCCGGGTCTCATCGCAGGCGGGAAGGGATAGTGTGGGTTCGAAAGCCCGCTGTGGATGCCCGTCCGGAATGAGTCGTCCGGTTTTCGTGCTGTCTCCGGTCGGAGCGGAATTTTGCAGGATTCAACGGTGAACGGCCAGCCTGACGGCGTGCCTGAGGCACTCGACCGTCATCGGCACCAGGGCCGTTCCGGACAGAGAGGGGCCCGGAAACGTGCCACAGACGCAAGAGCAGGAATTGACCTGGACCGAACTCGACCAGAAAGCAGTCGACACAGCCCGCATTCTCGCCGCGGACGCCGTGGAGAAGGTGGGCAACGGACACCCGGGAACGGCGATGAGCCTCGCGCCGGCTGCCTACCTCCTCTTCCAGAAGCTCATTCGGCACGACCCGTCGGACCCCGAGTGGACCGGCCGTGACCGCTTCGTCCTCTCCCCCGGCCATACCTCGCTGACCCTCTACATCCAGCTCTACCTGGCCGGTTACGGCCTCGAGCTCGATGACCTGAAGGCTCTGCGCACGTGGGGCTCGCTGACACCGGGTCACCCCGAGTACCGGCACACCAAGGGCGTCGAGATCACCACCGGCCCCCTCGGCCAGGGCCTTGCCACGTCGGTCGGATTCGCCTACGGCCAGCGCCGCCAGCGCGGGATGTTCGACGCCGACGCCCCGGCGGGCACCAGCCCCTTCGACCACACCATCTGGGTCATCGCCTCCGACGGCGACCTGCAGGAAGGTGTCACCTCCGAGGCATCCTCCCTCGCCGGTCACCAGCAGCTCGGTAGCCTGGTGGTGCTCTACGACGAGAACCACATTTCCATCGAGGACGACACGAACGTCTCGTTCTCGGAGGATGTCCTCAAGCGCTACGAGGCCTACGGCTGGCACACCCAGCGCGTCGACTGGACCAGGAGTGGGGAGTACGTCGAGGATGTCGCCGAGCTCTACTCCGCCCTCGTCGCCGCGAAGAACGAGACCTCCAGGCCGAGCATCATCGCGCTACGCACCATCATCGGCTACCCCGCACCGAATAAGCAGAACACGGGCAAGGTGCACGGCTCGGCGCTCGGCACGGAAGAGCTCGCCGCCGTGAAGGAAGCCCTCGGCTTCGACCCCGAGAAGCACTTCGACGTCGACCCGGCCGTCCTCGAACACGCACGCGGCGTCGTGCAGCGCGGCGCCGAGGCGCATCGCTCCTGGCAGGAGGGCTTCGATACCTGGAAGGCTGCGCACGCCGATGAGGTAGCCCTGCTCGAGCGTATCCAGGCGCGCACGCTGCCGGAGGGCTGGGAAGAAAACCTGCCCAGCTTCGAAGCGGGCAAGGACATGTCCACCCGCGCCGCGTCCGGCAAGGTCCTCACCGCCATAGGGCCCGCACTCCCCGAATTGTGGGGGGGCAGTGCCGACCTCGCGGAGTCGAACAACACCACGATCGAGGGATCGCCGTCGTTCATCCCTGAAAGCCGTCAGACCAAGGCCTGGTCCGGCGACAGGTATGGTCGCGTCCTGCACTTCGGCATCCGCGAGCACGCGGCGGCGGCGATCGTGAACGGCATCGTGATGCACAGCAGCACTCGCGCCTTCTCGGGTACCTTCCTGATCTTCAGTGACTACCAGCGTCCCGCGGTGCGCATCGGCGCCCTCATGGGTGTTCCGGCGATCTACGTCTGGACCCACGACTCCATCGGCCTCGGCGAGGACGGTCCCACCCACCAGCCGGTCGAGCAGCTCTCCTCGCTGCGCACCATTCCCGGGCTCGACGTCGTCCGCCCGGGTGATGCGAATGAGGTCGCCGTCGCCTGGCGCACCATCCTGGAGAACACGGAGAATCCGGCCGGCCTCGTGCTCACTCGCCAGAACATCCCGACCTACGAGCGCGGCGACGGCGCTGCCGAGGGCGACACGTTCGGCTCGGCCGAGGGCGTCGCGAAGGGCGGGTACGTGCTCGCGGAGGCGGGGAACGGCTCGCCCGACGTCATCCTGATCGGCACGGGCTCCGAAGTGCAGCTCGCCGTCGACGCCCGTAAGGCCCTCGAGGCGCAGGGCATCGCGGCACGCGTCGTGTCGATGCCGTGTCTCGAGTGGTTCAACGCCCAGGACGCGGCCTACCGCGACAGTGTCCTCCCCCGCACGGTGCGGGCGCGCGTGTCTGTCGAGGCGGGTGTCTCGCAGAGCTGGCACGGGATCGTCGGCGATGCCGGCCGCAGCGTGTCCCTCGAGCACTTCGGTGCATCCGCCGACTACAAGACGCTCTACCGCGAGTTCGGCATCACGGCGGACGCCGTGGTTGCAGCGGCCCAGGACTCCCTCGGGGCCGTCGCCTCAGATCCCCTGGCCCCGAACGGCACCCCGGCCATGCCCTCCGGCCACCAAGGCACCGAGACCGGTGACCAGCAGTAGTCCCGAACCTCACATCAGAATCCAGTACACACTCCGCGGAAGCGGACAAGGAGCACACCATGACAACACCCACAGCGGACCTCTCGGCCGCCGGCGTATCCATCTGGCTCGATGACCTCTCCCGGGAGCGCATCAACTCGGGCGCGTTCAAGCACCTCATCGAGGACCTCAACGTCGTCGGCGTCACGACCAACCCGAGCATCTTCGCCGCCGCACTGAAGAAGGGCGATTCCTACGCCACCCAGGTCGGAGCACTCGCGGAAGCCGGAGCCGACGTCGACCAGGCAGTCTTCGACATCACCACGCACGACGTGGCACAGGCGTGCGACATCTTCGCGGAGGAGGCCAAGCGCACCAACGGTGCGGACGGCCGCGTCTCGATCGAGGTCGACCCCCGCCTGTCGCGCGACACCGCAGGGACGACCGCCGAGGCGAAGCGCCTGTACGCGAAGGTGCAGCGCACGAACGTGCTCATCAAGATCCCCGCCACGGCTGAGGGACTGGAGGCCATCTCCTCGACCATCGCCGCCGGCATCAGCGTCAACGTCACGCTGATCTTCTCGCTCGAGCGTTACCGCGAGGTCATCAACGCCTTCATGGCGGGCCTCGAGCAGGCCAAGGAGGACGGTCACGATCTCTCCAGGATCTACTCGGTCGCCTCCTTCTTCGTCTCCCGCGTGGACACCGAGATCGACGCACGGCTGGACGCGATCGGCACCGACGAGGCCAAGGCGCTCAAGGGCAAGGCGGGTGTGGCCAATGCACGACTGGCCTACCAGATCTTCCAGGAGCAGTTCTCCTCGGAGCGCTGGCAGGTCCTCGAAGCCGCCGGCGCCAACGCCCAGCGTCCCCTCTGGGCATCGACGGGCGTCAAGGATCCCGACCTTCCGGACACCCTCTACGTCGTGGGCCTCGTCGCTCCCGACGTCGTCAACACCATGCCGCAAAAGACGCTCGATGCGATGGCCGACCACGGCGTCGTCGAGGGTGACACCGTCACGGGCACCTACGACGAGTCGAACGAGACGCTGAACAAGCTCGACGCCATCGGCATCTCATACAGCGAGGTCGTCGAGCAGCTCGAGACGGAGGGTCTCGACAAGTTCGTCGCCAGCTGGTCGGAGCTGCTCGAAACCGTTCAGACCGCGCTCGGCGCAGCGAAGGAATGATACCCATGGGTTCATTCGCTCTTACCGCCTCCGGAGCCGCTCTCGCGGCTGTCGAGTCGGCCGTACCCGGGCTCGTGAAGGACCGCTTCGCGTCCCGCCTCATGGCGAAGGATGCCACCCTCTGGGGTGCCGACGCGGAATCGGAAGCCTCGATCCGCCTCGGCTGGCTCGACCTGTTCGAGGGGTCGCGCGCTCTCCTCCCGGAGATCGCCGGGCTGCGGGCGGACCTCGAGGCCGAGGGCGTCGACCGGATCGTCCTGTGTGGCATGGGTGGCTCGTCCCTCGCGCCGGAGGTCATCACCAGGGAAGCCGGGGTCCCGCTGGTGGTGCTCGACGCCACGGACCCTGAGCAGGTCCGCGCCGCCCTCGAGGAGGACCTGCAGCGCACCGCGATCGTCGTGTCCTCGAAGTCGGGCTCCACGGTGGAGACCGATTCGCAGCGCCGCCTCTTCGAACAGGCGTTCATCGATGCCGGCATCGATGCGGCCTCGCGCATCGTCATCGTGACCGATCCGGGCTCGCCCCTCGACGAGGCGTCCAAAAAGGCGGGCTACCGCAAAGTCTTCAATGCCAACCCCGAGGTCGGAGGCCGATACTCCGCGCTCACAGCCTTCGGACTGGTTCCGTCCGGCCTCGCCGGTGCGGACATCGAGACGCTGCTGAACGATGCGGAGGACAGCGCAGAGTTCCTCGGCGAGGACGTCGACGACAACGTTGGCCTACAGCTAGGCGCCGTCCTCGGCGGCACCGAGCCGTTAAGGGACAAGATCGTCTTCGCCGACGCGGGCTCGAGCCTGCCCGGTTTCGCCGACTGGGCGGAACAGCTGATCGCCGAGTCGACCGGCAAGCTCGGAATCGGCCTCCTCCCCGTCGTCGCCTCCATCGACGCCCCGGAGCTGAAGGACGTGGCCGACGACGTCCTGCCCGTCATCCTCGCGCCGCTCGACGAGGCCCCGAGCGACGAGCCGACCCAGAGCACGCGCGTCACCGTCAGTGGCACTCTCGGCAGCCAGATGTTCGTCTGGGAGTACGCCGTCGCCGTGGCCGGGCGCCTGCTGGGGATCAATCCCTTCGACCAGCCCGACGTCGAGGCGGCCAAGAAGGCCGCCCGTGGCCTGTTGGACGCGCAGCCCGAGCCGGCCCCGGCCACCTTCGTGGACGGTGCTGTCGAGGTGCGCGGTGACGCCGGCCTTCTCGGCTCCGCCAGCACGATCGCCGAAGCCATCGAGGCACTCCTCGCGGCACTTCCTCCGAACGGGTACCTCTCGGTGCAGGCCTACCTCGACCGCCACCGACAGGCGGAACTCGAAGAGATCCGCTCGCCGCTCGCCGCAGCCGCCCGCCGCCCGGTCACCTTCGGCTGGGGTCCTCGCTTCCTACACTCCACCGGCCAGTACCAGAAGGGCGGCTCGCCGATCGGCGTGTACCTCCAGCTCACGGGGGATAGCAGCACGGATGTTTCCATTCCGGACCAGCCCTTCACGTTCGGGGAACTCATCTCCGCGCAGGCCGCGGGCGACGCACAGGTGCTCGCGGACCATGGGCGACCTGTCCTCCGCCTGCACCTCACTGACCGCGCCGCGGGCGTGGCGCAGCTGCGGGCCACCATCTCCTCTCTGACCGGTACCGGCCAGGGTACGGAAACGGTTGGGCATGCCTGAGGGCACGACGGGACGAGCCGCCAATCCCCTGCGCGACTCGCGCGACAGGCGACTGACCCGCATCGCGGGTCCTTCCTCGCTCGTCCTCTTCGGCGTGACGGGTGACCTCGCCCGCAAGAAACTCATGCCCGCCATCTACGACCTCGCCAACCGCGGGCTCCTACCACCCAGCTTCGGGCTCGTCGGCTTCGGCCGGCGCGACTGGAGCAACGAGGACTTCGTGGAGCAGGTCAAGGAGTCCGTGACGCAGTACGCGCGGACCCCCTTCGACGAGACCGTGTGGGAGCAGCTCTCGGCAGGCATCCGCTTCGTCCAGGGCACCTTCGACGAGGACGAGGCATTCGAGAACCTCAAGGAGTGCATCGAGGAACTGGACCGGAGCAGAGGGACACGCGGTAACCACGCGTTCTACCTCTCCATTCCCCCGAACGCTTTCGAGGCGGTCTGCCAGAAGCTCTCGGAACACGGGCTGGCGCAGCCGGCGGACGGCCAGTGGCGCCGCGTGGTCATCGAGAAGCCCTTCGGTCACGACCTCGAGTCGGCCCGGGAACTGAACAGCATCGTCGAGGAGGTCTTCCCGCCGGACGCCGTGTTCAGGATCGATCACTACCTCGGCAAGGAAACCGTCCAGAACATCCTCGCGCTGCGCTTCGCGAACCAGCTCTTCGAGCCGCTGTGGAACGCGAACTACGTGGATCACGTGCAGATCACCATGGCGGAAGACATCGGGATCGGCAGTCGCGCCGGATACTACGACGGCGTGGGCGCGGCGCGCGACGTCATCCAGAACCACCTGCTGCAGCTGCTCGCCCTCACGGCGATGGAGGAGCCCATCTCCTTCGACGCCCATCACCTCCGCTCCGAGAAGGAGAAGGTGCTGGCCGCCGTCTCCCTCCCCGGCGACCTCTCAGGACGGTCCGCCCGCGGCCAGTACGAGGCCGGGTGGCAGGGTGGTGAACGCGTGAACGGCTTCCTCGAGGAGGACGGCATCCCCGCCGATTCCACCACGGAGAGCTTCGCAGCGCTCCGCCTCGACATCAACACGCGCCGCTGGGCCGGCGTACCGTTCTACCTGCGCGCAGGCAAACGCCTCGGGCGCAGGGTGACCGAGATCGCCGTCGTGTTCAAGCGTGCGCCCAACCTCCTGTTCCGCGACCACAACGAGGAGGACTTCGGCCAGAACGCCGTCGTCATCCGCGTCCAACCCGACGAGGGCGTGACCATCCGCTTCGGGTCCAAGGTGCCCGGCACGCAGACCGAGGTCCGCGACGTGACCATGGACTTCGGCTACGGGCACTCGTTCACCGAGTCCAGCCCGGAGGCGTACGAGCGGCTCATCCTCGATGTCCTGCTCGGTGAACCGCCGCTGTTCCCCCGCCAGCAGGAGGTGGAGCTGTCCTGGAAGATCCTCGATCCGTTCGAGGAGTACTGGGAGTCACTCGACGGCCAGCCCGAATCCTACGAGCCCGGCGGCTGGGGACCCGTATCCGCTGACGAGATGCTGGCGGCCGATGGACGAACCTGGAGAAGGCCATGATCGTTGAGCTGCCCGACACCACCACCTCGAAGGTGTCGAAGGAACTGATGTCCATGCGCGAACGCGGTGGGGTCGTTGCGCTGGGACGCGTGCTGACGCTCGTCGTGATCACGCGGTCCGGGTACGAGGAGGAGGCCATCGACGCCGCGAACGAGGCGAGCCGCGAGCACCCGTGCCGCATCATCGTCCTCGCGGAGGGATCCCCAGCGGAGCCGACGCGGCTCGACGGCCAGATCCGGGTCGGTGGTGACGCCGGTGCCTCCGAGGTGATCGTCCTCCGCGGCTACGGTGAATTGGCGGACGAGAACGAGTCCCTGGTGTCCGCCCTGCTCCTGCCGGATGCGCCGATCGTCGCCTGGTGGCCGCACGGTGCGCCGGAGTCGGCGTCCCGGTCATCGATCGGCAGCATCGCGCACCGCAGGATCACCGACTCCGCCAACGAGGAGGATCCGACGGCGGCGCTGTTCACCATCAGCAGCACCTACACCGCGGGTGACACGGACCTCGCGTGGACCCGACTCACCAACTGGCGCATCCAGCTCGCCGCAGTCATGGACCAGGTGGAGGGCGACAAGCCCGTCACCGCGGTCACCGTCGAGGGCGCGTCCGACTCCCCCAGCACGGTGCTGCTCGCCGCCTGGCTGACATTGGCCCTCGATGCTCCCGTGACCATCGTCGCAGGACCCGCCGGAACAGGACTCAAGCGCGTGCTCCTGACCAGGAGCGGTGGGGATGTCGAACTGAGCCGTCCCGACCACGGCGTCGCGGAGCTGTTCCAGCCGCACCAGCCGGTCCAGCGGATCTCCCTCCCGCGAAGGAGTCTGCGCGATTGTCTCGCCGAGGAGCTGAGGCGGCTGGACCCGGACGAGGTCTTCGGAGAAATCATCACCGAAGGTCTTGCCCGGACGAACCTGAGGAGTGTGCGAACGAGTGAGCTCTGAACCGAGAGTCAGCATCCATCCCTCCCAGTCCTCTCTCGCCGCGGCGGTCGCTGCCCGCCTCATCACCCGCCTGGTGGACGTGCAGAGCGATCGCGGTACGGCCACAGTGGTCCTCACGGGTGGCTCGATCGGCACGGCTGCTCTGCAGGCCGTGGCGGAGTCACCGGCGCATACAGCCGTCGACTGGGCGAACGTCCATTTCTGGTGGGGTGATGAGCGGTTCCTGCGGGCGGAGGATCCGGATCGCAACGCGGTCCAGGCACGTGCCGCCCTCCTCGACCGCATCGCCGTCGATCCCGTCAAGGTCCACGAGTTCGGTTCGAAGGATGAATTCCCCGACGAGAACGCAGCTGCGGTGGACTACGCCGAGCAGCTGGCATCGGCCGCCCGTGCCGAGCTCGGGGTGGACGGCGACGCCGTCCAGGCGGATCCCCGACTCCCCCGGTTCGATGTCCTCCTGCTGGGCGTCGGCCCGGACGCACACATCGCGTCCCTCTTCCCGGAGATGGCGGGCATCCGCGCCAGGGGTGAGACGACGGTCGGTGTGGCCCACGCGCCGAAACCTCCGGCGCAGCGCATCTCGCTGACCCTCGAGGCGATCAACACCGCGCAGGAGGTGTGGCTGTCGGTGAGCGGCAGCGATAAGGCCGGCGCGGTGGGTCTCGCCCTCGCCGGAGCCGGGCATGTCCAGGTTCCGGCTGCGGGAGCCCGCGGACTCAGGAGGACCCTCTGGCTCATCGACCAGGATGCGGCCCAGAAATTGCCGGGGCGGCTGATCGAGCACGACGACGACTCGTCCGACTGACCTTCCCGTACGACGAAGCCCCCGTCTCCATCAGGAGGCGGGGGCTTTCCCATAGGTGCTGAACAGCAGTGCTGAAGGTCAGTACCGGAGGTCGGACTCGCCGGGCCTACGACTCGCCGGCGAAGCGCTGGATGAGGCCGAGTGCGACGATGACCACTCCCCATGCCAGTCCGAGGGCCACCGTGAAGCGGTTGAGGTTGCGTTCGGCCACACCGGAGGAACCCATACTCGAGGTCATACCGCCACCGAACATGTCCGACATACCGCCACCCCGGCCCTTGTGGAGCAGGATCAGGAGGGTCAGCAGGAGGCTGGTGATCCCGAGCAGGACGAGCAGGATGATACGAAGGATTTCCACGGGGCCCTTTCAAGGCTCGATAACCGCTCCAGGGAGCGGCAGGCGCACGGAACTAGTCTGTCACCAGATGCTGTTCGAACCTGACAATACTAGCAAACTCCGCTACGTCGAGGCTCGCACCGCCGACGAGGACGCCGTCGACGTCGCGCTCCCTCAGGATGGTCGCCGCGTTCGCCGCCTTCACCGATCCGCCGTACAGGAGGCGGGTTTTCGAGGCGGTCTCCGCATCGAACAGCGAGGCGAGTTCCGCGCGGATGGCGGCGCACATCTCCTGTGCGTCCTCGGGACCGGCGACCTCGCCGGTACCGATCGCCCAGACGGGCTCGTAGGCGACGACGAGGGCGGCGGCCTGCTCGGCGGATAGCCCGGCGACGCCCTGGCGGAGCTGCTCCAGGGTGTGCGCGATGTGCGTCGCCGCCTGGCGGATCTCCAGGCCCTCACCGACGCACAGGACCGGAACCAGCCCGTGGCGGTAGGCGGCGTGTGCCTTCCGATTGAGCAGCTCATCGGACTCGTGGTGGATGGTGCGGCGCTCCGAGTGCCCGACCAGCACGTAGGTGCAGTCGAGCTTGCTGAGGAACCGTCCGGAGATATCGCCCGTGTAGGCGCCGGAGTCCTCCGGCGACAGGTCCTGGCCGCCGAAGACGACGTCGAGGTTGTCGCCCTTGACGAGGGTCTGCACACCGCGCAGGTCGGTGAAGGGAGGGAAGACGGACACCTCGACACGCGAGACGTCATGGCCCGCGTCGTCGAGGGTCCAGGCCAGCTTCTGCAGGAAGGTGATGCCCTGCATGTGGTCCAGGTTCATCTTCCAGTTGCCTGCGATGAGCGGTCGGCGGTCGAAGGCGCCGTTGGTCGAGGTGGTCATCGTCGTACTCCATCTGTTCAATCCATGACGGCGGGATCCGCCGGGCCCCTGCCCTATGGATCCCGCCGTCCCGATACGCCCGTGATCCGGGCGTCAGGTCCTGCTGTGCTGCTCGTGCTAGTCCCGCGCGAGGGCGGTCAGGCCGGGCAGCTCCTTGCCCTCGAGGTATTCCAGGCTCGCGCCACCTCCGGTGGAAATGTGGCCGAACTGATCGTCGTAGAAACCGAGACCACGGACCGCAGCAGCCGAATCACCGCCACCCACGACCGTCAGCGCGCCGTTCGACTGCGCATCGACGAGGGCCTGCGCGACCGCACGGGTCCCGCCGGAGAACTGCTCGAACTCGAACACCCCCATGGGTCCGTTCCAGAACACGGTCTTCGCCTCGGCGATGTTCGCCGCGAAATCCTTGCCGGTCACGGGGCCGATGTCGAGGCCGATACCCTTTGCGCCGAACGAACCCGATTCGATGGCGTCGGAGGCGACCACGCTGTGACCGGCATTGGCCGCGAACGTCTCGGCCACGATGATGTCCGTCGGCAGCACGAACTGCGTACCGTCCCGGGCTCCGCGCTCGAGGTATCCGCGTACGGTGTCGATCTGGTCCTCCTCCAGGAGGCTGGCGCCGACCTTGTGGCCCTGGGCCGCGAGGAACGTGAACACCATGCCGCCACCGACGAGGATCCGGTCGGCGGTGCCGATCAGGTTTTCGATGACGGCCAGCTTGTCGGACACCTTCGAGCCGCCGAGCACCACGACGAAGGGCCGCTGCGGGTCCTTCGTCAGCTTCTCGAGGACCACGAGTTCCGCCTTGACCAGATCGCCCTGGTAGGCGGGCAGCAGGGCGGCGACGTCGTACACACTCGCGTGCCGGCGGTGGACCGCGCCGAACGCGTCGTCCACGTAGGCGCCGTCGTCCCCCGCGAGGTCCGCTAGTTCCTGCGCGAACGCGGACCGCTCGGCGTCGTCCTTGCTCGTCTCACGCGGGTCGAACCGCACGTTCTCGAGAACGAGCACCGCTCCGTCGGACAGTGCCGCGGCGGCGCTGCGGGCGCCGTCGCCGGTCGTGTCCGGAGCGAGGGTGACCGGGAAGTCGGCCAGCTCTCGGAGCGCGTCGACGGCGGGCTTGAGCGAGTACTTCTCCTCGGGTGCACCCTTCGGCCGTCCGAGGTGGGCCATCACGATGACGGCGGCCCCCGCCTCGCTCAGTCTGCGCAGAACGGGCAGGGACGCGCGTACGCGGCCGTCATCGGTGACCTTGAGCGAAGGGACCTCGCCCGCGAGGGGAACATTGAGGTCCGAGCGGACGAGGACGCGACGTCCCCGGACCCCTTCGGCGAGGAGATCGTCGAGTGATGCGTAAGCCACGGGAGGGATCCGCCTAGGAGAGCTTGGCAGCGACGAGCTCGGTCAGATCGACCAGGCGGTTCGAGTAGCCCCACTCGTTGTCGTACCAGGCGACGACCTTCACCTGATTACCGATGACTTTGGTCAGGCCGGAATCGAAGATCGACGAGTGGGGGTCCGTGACGATGTCTGAGGAGACGATCGGATCCTCGGTGTAGGAGAGGTAGCCCTTGAGAGAACCTCCCTCGGAGGCTGCCTTGTACGCTGCGTTGACCTCCTCGACCGTGACTTCGCGGCCCAGGGTGACGGTGAGGTCGGTCGCGGAACCGGTGGGCACGGGGACGCGGATGGCGTAGCCGTCCAGCTTGCCCTTGAGCTCGGGCAGGACGAGGCCGATCGCCTTGGCTGCACCGGTGGAGGTGGGCACCAGGTTGATGCCCGCTGCACGTGCACGGCGCAGGTCCTTGTGGGGGCCGTCCTGCAGGTTCTGGTCCGCGGTGTAGGCGTGGATCGTCGTCATGAGGCCACGCTCGATGCCGAAGGAGTCGTTCAGAACCTTGGCGAGGGGGCCGAGGCAGTTCGTGGTGCAGGATGCGTTCGAGATGATGTGGTGGTTCGCGGGGTCGTAGTCGCCGTCATTGACGCCGAGGACCACGGTGAGGTCCTCGTCGGACGCGGGAGCGGAGACCAGGACCTTCTTCGCGCCGGCGTCGATGTGCTTCTGCGCGTCGGCTGCCTTGGTGAAGAAGCCGGTCGACTCGATGACGATATCGACGCCCAGATCAGCCCAGGGGAGGTTCGCGGGATCGCGCTCAGCCAGAACCTTGATGCGCTTTCCGTCGACGACGAGGTCGCCGCCGTCGACCTCGACCGAGGCCTTCAGGCGTCCGGTGACGGAGTCGTACTTCAGCAGGTGCGCGAGGGTCTCAGGGCTCGTGAGGTCGTTGACGGCAACGATCTCGAAGTCTGCGCCCTGCTCGAGCGCCGCGCGGAAGTAGTTGCGACCGATGCGGCCGAAGCCATTGATTCCAACACGAGTAGTCACTGGTTTCCATCTCCTTCATAGGTGGTGCCGCCTTGGTGACCCTTCTCGGGCGACGCCGGCGACTGATAAATCCGGTACCGGGCACACCTTCGTGCCGAAGATCATCGGGTCCTGCTGGCTCCCTGCGTCACCCCGAACGGGTGGACGTGGCGCATGCCCTGCCCGTCCGCTGCGTCTGCGGGTGTCAGGTGCCGGGGGTGATCAGGGTGGAGGCGCCGGTCTGTGCGGCCTGGAGGCGGGTCTGGACATCGGCCCAGTTCACCAGGTTCCACCAGGCCTTGACGTAGTCCGGCTTCACGTTCACGTAGTCCAGGTAGAACGCGTGCTCCCACATGTCGAGCATCAGCAGGGGAATGGTACCCACGGGCACGTTGCCCTGCTGGTCGTAGAGCTGCTCGATCACGATGTTCCTGCCTAACGGCTCGTACGCGAGCACCGCCCAGCCCGAACCCTGCAGCGAGGTCGCCGCCGCCGTGAAGTGCGCGCGGAACGCGTCGAAGGACCCGAACGCGCCATCGAGCGCCGCTGCGAGCTCGCCCTCGGGCTTGTCGCCTCCCTCGGGGGACATGTTCTTCCAGAAGATGCTGTGGTTGATCACACCGCCGACGTGGAACGCGAGGTCCTTGGAGAGCTTCGGGATAATGCCGAACTCGCCCTTCTCGCGGGCTTCGGCGAGCTGCGCAAGGGCATCATTGGCTCCCTTCACGTAGGTGGCCTGGTGCTTGGAGTGATGCAACTCCATGATCCGGCCCGAGATGTGCGGCTCCAGGGCCGCGTAGTCGTAGTCAAGATCCGGCAGTACGTATTCGCTCATCTGATCCTCCAGGTTGTGGTCTCAGGTACCCGCGCAGTCCGCCGCCCCGCAGGCGGATCGGACGGCAGGCCCCCGCTCGATCAAAAGCGGGCTTGCTGTTCCATCCTATGCACTCATTCACTCGTCGAGCATGTCCGCGGTCACATTGGCGTCCGTCCCCGGGATCCCGATGTCCGAGGCCCTCTTGTCCGCCATCGCGAGGAGCCTCCGGATGCGGCCGGCGATGGCATCCTTGGTCATCGCCGGGTCCGCCAGGCGGCCGAGCTC
>JAABUN010002947.1_pt1 | contig 28034 bp, 25 predicted proteins | sample 5559311 | NCBI WGS metagenome assembly JAABUN01 (sample SAMN10711877, study PRJNA513370) | rock metagenome | isolation source: Antarctica rocks | place: Antarctica: Victoria Land, Siegfried Peak sud
GTGTGCAGGTCGTGCCCGCACGCGTGCATCGAGCCCTGTGTCGTGGAGCGGAAGTCCACGTCCACCGCCTCGGTCACGGGCAGCGCGTCCATGTCACCACGCAGCAGCACCACCGGTCGCTCACCGTCGCCGCTCGCGGCGCCGCCACGCAGCACCCCGGTGATGGAGGTGGTCCCCGTGCCGGTACTGATCTCCAGGTCCAGGCCCGACAGCGCGTCGAGAACTGTCCCCTGGGTGGTGGGCAGGTCCAGCCCGATCTCGGGGCTACGGTGCAGGGTGTGGCGCAGCGTCGCCAGGTCGCCGGAGAGAGCGCGGGTGTCGTCGAGGTAGGGACGGTGGGCAGCTGCCGGGGTCTCGGTCATGCCACCTCTTTACCACCATCCACAGGCAAGGGGCACCCCCGGGCGCGCGGTCATCACCGCGGGGAGCACCCGCCTACGTGGACTCCCCCTGAGCGACCCCGCCTCTGAGCGACCCCGCCTCTGAGCGACCCCGCCCCGATCAGAGGGTCAGGGATGCGTCGGCGACCACGACGTCGACCAGCTCGCAGGCTGCCAGTCCGTCGTCGGTGGCAAAGGCCTGCGCAGCGACGGCGCGCGTCCGGACGCAGCGCTCGAGCAACGGGGCGAACGGGCGGCCGCATAAGACCCTGCCTCGGTCTTTGAGATGATCCGTCCCGTAGCCAGGGTGGCATGCAGGCGCGGCGCTCCCAACGCCAGCCAGAGGACGCCCTCGCCCGCGACCGCTTGGTCCGGCGGGCGAGTGCTGAGATCCTGGCGCGCCCGTGCCGCGGTGACGGCCCAGTACCCGTGCAGGTTGTCGAGAGTCCACTGCCGCAACGTGCCCGACACCTCGACGATGCCGAGCGCGCGGGGCTCGGGGCCGCTCACGCGGACCGAGCGGGAGAGCTCGACCCAGGTGGGCGGCGACACCATGAAGGCCTCTTCGCCCAGACGCAGCTCGCCGTCGAGGCTGACGGGTGTATTCACTCCCGCCGCGGGCTGGTGTCGCAGCCAGGCGTGCGGGAGGTAGGTGCAGTCGTAGTGCGGCCCGTCGTCGCCCGTCGCCAGCTCCCGGTGCACCAGACGAAGGGCTTCCCCGTCCCGGTCGAGGTCGAGCTCGCGGTCGAGCACCGCGGCGGCGTCCACGTCACTGAGGCCGTCGCGGTAGTCCCCCAACGCCATCGACCCCGTCAGGTACAGCCCGACGAGGCAACCGTCGAGGTGCTTCTCCAGCAGCTCGACGTGCCGGCGGGCCAGGTCCAGCGGTGTGGTTCTCACGCGTGCTGGTCCCATTCGGCCGGCATGTCACGCATCGTCACCAGCGGTGACAGGAGCACGGGCAGGCTCGCCACCGCCGAGCCGGCCAGCGCGATCCACAGCACCGCCCGTATCCCGAACGCCTGGCCCAGCACGCCGCCGAGGAACGCCCCGATCGGCATGGTGCCCCAGACGATGAAGCGGATGGAGGCGTTCATCCGTCCGAGCAACGGCCTGGGGCAGAGCCGTTGACGAAAGCTGACCTGGGTGATGTTGTACAGCACCACGGCGTAGGAGAACCCGAAGGTGGACAGGACGAGAGCCACCATCGGGTCGATCAGCGTCCCGGCCAAGGGCAGCAGCGCTCCGAACGGGATCCACAGCAGCGCCGACAGCGGGATGCTGCGGCCCTCGCCGACGAGCCTGTTCACCCGGGTCACCGACAACGCTCCCAGCAGCCCACCCACCGAGCCCAACGAGAACGCGAGCCCCAGTGCGCCGGCGTCCAGCCCGAGGTCGCGCAGCACGAACAGCACCAGCAGCGCGCCGGTCATCGAGCTGAACAGGTTGCTGATCGAGGTGCACGCCGTGATCCGCACCAGCAGCGGGTGCTTCAGGACGAACGCGAGGCCCTCCGTGATCTCGACCCGCAGCGCTCGGCGCTGCGACCGGTCGGCAGGGATGTCGGTGTGCCGGATGCGGCGGATGAAGAGCGCAGACCCGACGAAGCTCAGCGCATCGACTCCGATCGTCAACGGAGCGCCCATCAGCTTGATCAGCCCGCCGGCCACCGCGGGGCCCGCGACCTGGGCCACGGACTGGCTGGCCTGCAGCTTGGCGTTGCCCTCACTGATCTTGTCGGAGGGCACGAGCTCAGGCAGGTAGCTCTGGTAGGCCACGTCGAAGAACACCGTGCAGGTGCCCACGACGAGCGCCACCGCGAACATCTGCCACAGCGTCAGCACGTCCAGGAACCAGGCCACCGGCAGGGAGCCCAATGCCAGCGCGCGGACCACGTCGCTCGTCACCAGCACCCGGCGCTTGCGCCAGCGGTCCACCCAGGCCCCCGCGGGCAGCCCGATCACCAAAAGGCCAGGAACTCGAAGGTGGTCAGCAGCCCCATCTCGAAGGCGGTGGCTCCCAGGAGCTTCACCGCGAGCACCGGCAGGGCCAGGCCGCTGAGCTGGGTGCCGATCTGGCTGATCGTGTCCCCGACAAGGAGCTGGCGGAAGTCGTGGTGGCGGAAGAGGCCGCCACGCGCCGAGCGGGTGGACGGTGGGGAGTTCTGCGCGGTGGTTCTCTGCGCGGGTGCGGTCGCGGGCGGGTCGGTCATGGCGTCAGCGTGGCCCTAGTGATTGGGAAATGTCAATCGCTTTGCCGATTTGTGGCATCGTGTCCACATGAGCACTAGCGCCGGGGAGCAGGACAGCCCCCGGGGAGCGCCCCCGTTCGGTCGGCTGCCGGTCGGCTCCCGCCGGCGGTCCTGGGACCGCCGGCCCGCGGACGAGGCAGAGGCCAAGGCGATGGCATCCTCGTTGCGGCTGCAGATCCTCCGGCTGACGCTGCACGAGCCGTGCACGAACAAGGAGATCGCCAGCGCCCTGCAGCGCAACCCCGCCTCCGTGCTGCACCATGTCCGGACGCTGGTCGACACGGGCTTCTTGATCGCCCAGCAACCGCGACGCGGCGAGCGGGGAGCGCGCGAGGTGCCCTACCTGGCGTCGGGCAAGTCCTGGTACCTGGATGTCGGGGACGCGGAACCGCTCGACAACGACCTGCTGCTGCGGACGTTCCTGGAGGAGGCGCGTCGTCTCGGCGTCGAGCGCCTCGAGAGCTCCCGGCTGGGGTTCCGCCTGACCCTGGCTGACAGGGAGGAGGTGCTCGGCAAGCTCTATGCGGTGCTGCAGGAGATCGCCGACCGCCCCAGCGACCCGGCCGGCGAGCCCCGGGGACTCTTCCTCGCCCTGCACCCCGAAGCGCCTGCCCAGCCGTCCGAGGGGGCGCCGGGGCCCCGTCGTGCAGGCGAACCGCTTCAGCGCGAGCGCTGACGCCTCGGACGGGGCTCGGGTATGCCCGCGCTCTCCGCGCACGGGCTGCTGGTCGTCGTCACGGCCAGGTGTACGTGCAGTCGGGTTCCTTCTCCTCGTTGCCGCTGCCGTCTCCCTGCTCCACCAGGTGGAAGCCGGCTCCCTCGTAGAAGTGGCGCGCGGGGACGTTGCGCGTGAAGACGTGCAGCCACAGCCGTGACGGGCTCTGCTCCTTGGCCGCGTCGAGCAAGGCAGTTCCCACGCCTCTGCGCTGGGCACCGGGGTCCACGTACAGGTGCTCCACCCACGCGCCCTCCAACGCCAGGAAGCCGTGCAGGCGCTCTGGGCCGGATGCCAGGACGGCCTCAGCGACGATGACGTGCTGCCCGGGCAGCACGACGTGCTGCATCCACCCGTGCGCTTCTGCGTCGTCGTGGGGACTGACCAGCCACGGCATCGCCGCGGACCGTGATCGGAGGAAGAGCTCGGCGAGGGGCCGGGCGTCGCTGGGCGCTGCGGGCCGCAGCCTGACCACGGCCACTACCCGACGCGCTCGGCGGCCCCGCTGGCGTCGGCCCTGACGAAAGCCGGTGCCTGCCAGTCCCGCTCCGCGAAGGAGCCACGGACCGACCGTTCCACACGCTCCACCTCGCTCGCCGGCACCAGCGCGATGGCCGAGCCGCCGAAGCCGCCACCGGTCATCCGGGCACCGAGTGCCCCTGCCGAGCGGGCGGCCTCGACGACGAGGTCCAGTTCGGGGCTGGAGACCTCGTAGTCGTGGCGCAAGGACTCGTGGGAGGCGTCCAGCAGTCCGCCGATCTTGGTCGGCGAGCCCGCGCGCAACAGGTCAGCGACCGCCCGGACACGCTGGATCTCGCTCACCACGTGCCTGACCCTCGGGACGAGCTCGGGTGCGTCCGACATCAGCTGCTGCAGAACCGCATCCAGGTCCTCGACCTCGCGCAGGGTCGACGTCCCCACCATGTCTGCAGCCCGGCTGCAGTCACGGCGGCGGGCCGAGTACTCGCTGTCGACCAGTCGGTGCGGAGCCCTGGTGTCGACGACGAGCAGCACCAGGCCGGCGGCATCGAGGTCCAGCGGGACGTGCTCGACGGAGCCGTTCCTGCAGTCCAGCAGCAGCGCGTGCCCCTGCTGCGCCCGGAGGCTGGCCGTCTGGTCGAGCCCCCCGGTCGAGGCCAGGGCGATCTCGTTCTCGGCCCGCACGCAGGCGGTGGCCAGCCGGTCGCGACCTGTGTCGTCGTCGCGCAGACCCACCAGGTCGGCGACCGCGAGCGCCAAGGAGCACTCCAGTGCGGCGGAGCTCGACAGCCCCGCGCCCACCGGGACGGCGCTGTCGACCACGACGTCGACGCCGGGAACCTCGACCCCGTCTTGCCCCAGCGCCCACAGCACGCCGGCGAGGTAACCGGCCCAACCGCTGGGCGTCCCGGGCCCGATCTGCTGCAAGGTGCCCTTCCACCCCTGCCCCTGCTGCTGCCGGCTCGAGAGCCGGACCTGGTCGTCGTCGCGACGGGCCACCGCCGCGAAGGTGCTGTGCGGCAGCGCGATCGGCAGGCACAGGCCATCCTGGTAGTCCACGTGCTCACCGACGAGGTTGACCCTGCCCGGAGCCCGCCACACCCCCTGGGGCGGATGGCCGAACTCGTCCCGGAAGTGCTGGGCCACCGTCTCGGACAGGTCGCTCGCAGCGATCTCCTGAGAGCTCATGTGGCGACTTCGCGCAGGCGGTCGGCGATGCGTTCTGGTGTGGTGTCGTTGACCCAGGCGCCCATCCCGGACTCCGACCCGGCCAGGTACTTCAGCCGCCCTGGTGCGCGCAGGACGGAGAAGACCTGCAGGTGCAGCCGGGCCAGGGCGCGTTGGGGCCCGAGCGGTGCCTGGTGCCAGCCTGCGATGTAGGGCAGGGGCACCTCGACCCCGTCGGGGCCGGGAAAGAACCGGTCCAGGCGCTGCATCAGGTCCAGGTAGACCACCGCGAGCTCGTCGCGCTCGGGGCCGTCCAGGGCGGCCAGGTCCGGCACGTCCCGGTGCGGGACCAGGTGCACCTCCACCGGCCACCTCGCCGCGGCGGGCACGTACGCCGTCCAGTGCTCTCCGGCCAGCACCACCCGCCGCCCGCTGCGACGCTCGGCGGCCAGCACGTCGCCCAGCAGCGACCCCCCGGTGGCGACGTGGTGGGCGCTGGCCCGGTCGAGCATCACCTGTGTGCGCGGGGTCACGTAGGGGTAGGCGTAGATCTGACCGTGCGGGTGGTGCAGGGTCACCCCGATCTCCTGCCCCCGGTTCTCGAAGCAGAACACCTGGGTCACCCCCGGGGCTGCCGACAGCTCGGCCGTGCGGTCCGCCCACGCCTCCACCACCGTGCGAACCCGCTGGACGGGCAGGTGCGCGAAGGAGGTGGCGTGGTCGCTGGAGAAGCAGATCACCTCGCACGCCCCGACCGCCGGGGCGCACGGCCACAGCTGGTCCCCGTCCACGTACTGCTCGACAGGCGGCGGGGCCGGGGAGAACGAAGGAAAACGGTTCTCGAACACCACCACGTCATAGTCCCCGCTCGGCACCTCCGACGGCATCGTCCCGCGCCCGGTCGGGCACAACGGGCACTCATCCGCCGGCGGCAGGTGCGTACGGTTCATCCGGTGCGCCGCCATCGCCACCCACTCGCCGGTCAACGGATCCTGCCGGATCTCCCCTGCCTGCTCCGCAGCCCCCAGATCCCTGCTGTCAGCCACCACCCGCAGCTGCGAACCATCCGCGAACGGCGCACTGTCATCGAAGAACACGATCCGACGCCCATCCGAGAGCCGGTGCTCAGTGCGGTGCACCGCCAACGTGCGCGGGGCGCTCATCCGGCGGCCTCGACATCTTCGGGGTCGACCACGACCAGGCGCTGGACTGCTGCGCCAATGGCGTCGCGGGCCGCGCCGCCGAGCCCGGAGTCTGTGACGAGCACGTCGACCTCGTCCAGGCTGGCGATGGTGCTGAGCCCGACCACGCCCCACTTGGTGTGATCGGCGGTGACCACCAGGCGGCGTGCCGAGTCCACCAGGGCACGGTTGGTCTCGGCCTCGACCATGTTGGGCGTCGTCAGCCCCGCCCGCATGTCCACCCCGTGCACCCCGAGGAAGAGGCAGTCCACGTGCAGCGCCCGCAGCGCGGCGACCGCCACCGGCCCCACCAACGCGTCCGACGGGGTGCGGATGCCGCCGGTGAGGATGACGGTGAGGTCCTCGCGAGGGTTCTCGTGCAGCAGCTGGGCCACGGGGATCGAGTTCGTCACCACCGTCAGGCCCTCGATGCTGCGCAGCTCGCGGGCGACCTCGTAGGTGCTCGTCCCGGCCGACACCGCGACCGCGGACCCCGGCTCGACCAGCTCGGCAGCAGCGCGCGCGATGGCCCGCTTCTCCCTCGTCTGCAGTGACGACTTGGCGTGGAAGCCGGGCTCATCGGTGCTCTTGCCGCCCACGGCCATCACCCCGCCGTGCACCCGTTCCACCAGCCCGCGCGCGGCCAGCGTCTCCACGTCGCGGCGGATGGTCATGTCCGAGACGTCCAGGAGCTCGACCAGCTCGGAGACGCGGGCGGCCCCGAACTGCAAGACGCGTTCCAGGATCCGGTCCTGCCGCTGGCTGGCGAGCATGCTCAATCGTCCTCCCGGACCACCGCTACCGCGCCTGCGGCCAGGGGCCACCGGCCGGAGACCGCGCGCCCCGTGAGGAGGTCGCGGCCTGCCAGGGACACCTCGGCGTCGTCGTCGGTGTGGTTGATCAGGAACGTCCAGGTGCGCTCCCCGTCGGCGCGTTGGACCACCTCGACACCCTCTGCCGCAGGCACCGGTCGACGGACGTCAGCTGCGGCCAGAACCTGTTGCAGCAGAGCGCCGTTGGCCGCCTGATCCAACCGGGTGGAGACGTACCAGGCAGCACCCGCACCGTCCCCGACGGGATGCCGGGTCACCGCGGGGCTCCCGCTGAGCGGCCCGTCGGCGTACGAGGCGTGCACGTGTGCTCCCTCGCACCGCAGCAGCTCGGACCACAGCGTCCCGGTGCTCGCGTCGTCGAGGGTGAGCGTCTGGCCGGGCAGCAGCGGGAAGAACTCCTCCACCCGGATCCCCAGCAGGTCTCGGAATGCGCCGGGATAGCCACCGAGGCGCACGTGGTCCACCTCGTCGACGATGCCCGAGAAGTAGGTGACCAGCACCTGAGCGCCCGCACGAGCAGCGGCCGCGACCGCATCGGCGGTGGCCTGGCTGCACAGGTAGAGCGTCGGGACCAGCACCACGGGGTAGGCAGCCAGGTCGGTGCCGGGGGGTACCACGTCGACCGTGATCCCCGCGTCCCGCAGCGCAGAGTGCAGGTCGTGCGGCACCTGGCCGTACTCGATCGCCGAGGAGGGGTGGCCCTGCAGACCGCAGGCCCAGGCCGCGTCGTAGTCCCACAGCAGCGCGACCTGGGAGAGCACCCGGGAACCGACGACCTCGGCCAGCCGCACGCAGGCGTCGCCGAGCTCGCAGACCTCCCGGAACACCTTGGTGTCCTGCCCTGCGTGCGGCACCAGGGCCGAGTGGAACTTCTCCGCCCCGGCCCGCGAGGAGCGCCACTGGAAGAAGCCCAGCGCGTCCGCACCGTGCGCCACGTGCGCGAGGCTGTCGCGCAGCAGCTGCCCCGCTGCTTTGGCCGGGTTCACGGGCTGCCAGTTGACGGCGCTGGTCGAGTGCTCCATGAGCACCCAGGGCCGGCCGGCCGCCAGGCCCCGGGTCAGGTCACCTGCGAAGGCGAGCTCGGCCTGCTGGTCGTGCCGGGGGTCAGCGATCTGGACGACGTAGTGGTCGGTGCTGACAAGGTCCTGCTCGGGGGCCCAACGGGAGTAGTCGAGCATCCGGAAGTGGTCCATGGTCATGAAGTTGGTGGTGACCGGGATGCCCGGCGAGAGCCGGTGCAGCACATCGCGCTCGGCGACGAACTGGGCCAGCAGCGTGTCAGAGCCGAACCGCCAGTAGTCCAGTGCCTGGGTCGGGTTGCCGAAGGTGGTGGTCGCCCGCGGCGGTAGCACCTGCTCCCACGCCGTGTAGCGCTGGCTCCAGAAGGCCGTCGCCCAGCCGGTGTTGAGGGCCTCGAGGTTCCCGTACCGCTCGAGCAGCCAGATCCGGAAGGCCTCGGCGCAACGGTCGCAATAGCACGGCAGGTTGTGGCACCCGTACTCGTTGGAGACGTGCCACATCGCCACCGCCGGATGGTCGTGGTAGCGCCTGGCCATCTGCTCCGCGAGCGCGACCGCGTGCCGGGTGAACACGCTCGAGCTGGGGCACCACGCCTGTCGGCTGCCCGGCCACAACCTGCGTCCGTCCACGTCCACGGGCAGGGTGTCGGGGTACTTGTGGCTGAACCACGGTGGTGGAGAGGCAGTCCCGGTCGCCAGGTCGACGGCGATGCCGCCCTCGTGCAGCAGCCCGAGCACCTCGTCCAGCCAGCCGAACTCGAAGCGGCCGTCTTCTGGTTCCAGCCACGACCAGGAGAAGATGCCGAGGCTGACGAAGCTGACCCCGGCCGTGCGCATCAGCGCCACGTCCTGCGCCCAGACGTCGCTGGTCCACTGCTCGGGGTTGTAGTCGCAGCCCAAGGCGATGCGGTCACTCGGCCAGTCGCGCATGGCGTCAGAGTGGCCCGAGGGTCCCGAAGAAGTCAACACGTTCCAACACCGGGACGACATCGCCGGCATCTCAGCGGACGTGCGCGGCGGCTCGGCCACGCCTCCTCCGAGACCAATTCGTTGCTTGACAAGCCATCAGGCACCGACAACAGTACCCGCAGTGCTGATCGAAAGTGTGTAGACATGTCCGACTTGCTCGTGTGAATCGGCTCGTGCGAATCGGACGCCGGCATCGTCGCCCCACGCGGCGGTCCGGACGTCATCAGACAGGGCGCCGTAGCTGCAGGCTGCGGACGCCACCGGTGCCGTAGGAGGCCACATGTCCCGCCGTCCCCAGTCCCGAGCCGAGTACCTGGCCAACATCGTCCCGCCGTCGCTGGCAGCCACCGACATCCGACGCCGCACCCTGCTGCGCAGCATGCTGCTGGCAGGTGGCGCCGTGGGCCTGGGCGGCGCTCTGGCAGCGTGCGGTGACGACAGCGGGTCGAGCAGCGGTGGCGGTGGCGGCGGTGGTGGCGGCACCGTCTCCCTGGGTTCCAACGAGAGCGGCACGACGTTCGCCGAGCAGCGCGAGGCGATGGCCGCCGACTTCGCCTCTTCCTCCGAGGAAGATCTGAAGGTAAAGATCAACGCGGTCGACCACAACACCTTCCAGGAGAACATCAACACCTACCTGCAGGGCAACCCCGATGACGTGTTCTCGTGGTTCGCAGGCTTCCGGATGAGGTTCTTCGCCGAGACCGGGCTCATCGGCGACGTCAGCGACGTCTGGCCGCTGGAGGGGATCTCCGACTCCTTCAAGGAGGCCTCCACCGGGAACGACGGCAACCAGTACTTCGTGCCGCAGTCCTACTACCCCTGGGCCGTATTCCACCGCAAGTCCATGTTCGAGGAGGGCGGGTACACCCAGCCCAAGACCCTGGACGAGCTCGTCACGCTCAGCGAGACGATGCAGTCCGACGGACTGGTGCCGATCGCCTTTGGCGACAAGGACGGGTGGCCGGCGATGGGCACCTTCGACATGCTCAACATGCGCCAGAACGGCTTCGACTTCCACATTGCCTTGATGGCGGGGGAGGAGGCCTGGGACGGCGACAAGGTGAAGGACGTCTTCAAGCTGTGGGCGGAGCTGCTCCCGTTCCACCAGGAGGACTCCTTGGGACGGACCTGGCAGGAGGCAGCCCAGACCCTGCAGCAGAAGAAGGCGGGTATGTACATCCTCGGCACGTTCGTGAACGAGCAGTTCCCGGACGATGAGGACGACCTGGACTTCTTCACCTTCCCGGAGGTGGACTCGGCCATCGGCGCCCGCGCCATCGACGCCCCCATCGACGGGTACTGCATGTCGGCCGATCCCGACAACGAGGAGGGGGCCAAGGCGTTCATGAGGTACCTGGCCTCGCCCGAGGCCGCAGCAGCCGCCGCGACCACGGGTCTGCCCTTCATCGCGGCGAACACCAACGCCGACACCAGCGAGTACTCGGCGCTGCAGAAGAAGTCCGCCGAGCTGGTGGGGGAGGCCGAGAACATCGCGCAGTTCCTCGACCGGGACACCCGTCCTGACTTCGCCTCCACGGTGATGATCCCGGCGATCCAGGAGTTCCTGAGCAACCCCAAGGAGATCGACGGGCTGGTCAAGAGCATCCAGGAGCAGAAGGTGTCCATCTTCGGGAGCTGACCCCTGCCCGTCGGCTCAAGAGGAGGAGGGGCGATGTCCCTGCAGACACCGGTCGGTGCTGGTGGCAAGGTGCGGCGCAACAAGGCGGAGCAGCGGGCGGCGCAGCGCAGCCGTCCGCTGCGGCGGCTGACCGGGGCCGACCGGTTGGTGGTGGGCGCGATGATCGTGGTCCCGACCGTGTTCGTGATCGGGCTGGTCTGGCTGCCGGCGTTCGCCTCCGTGCTGCTGTCCTTCACCAAGTGGTCGGGTATCGGCGGGCTCAGCGACATCGAGTTCGTCGGCGTCGACAACTACGTCAACGTCGCCACGATCTATCCGCCGTTCTGGCCCGCGGTGCAGAACAACATGATCTGGTTGGTATTCCTGTTCCTGGGGCCGACCATCTTGGGGATCTTCCTCGCCGTGCTGCTGGACAAGGAGATCCGGTTCAGCCGCGTCTACCAGACCGCGCTGTACGTGCCGGTGGTGCTGTCGTTGGCGCTGGTCGGCTTCATCTGGCAGCTGATCTACTCCCGCGACCAGGGCCTGCTGAACGCGGCCCTGGGCACCCAGATCGACTGGTACGGAGACCCCTCCGTGAACCTCTGGGCAGTCTTGGTCGCCACCGGGTGGCGGCACACCGGTTACATCATGCTGCTCTACCTGGCCGGCCTGAAGGGTGTGGACAGCACCCTGCGGGAGGCCGCGGCGATGGACGGCTCCGGTGAGGTGTCGACGTTCTTCCGGATCATCCTGCCGGTGATGCGCCCGATCAACCTGATCGTCATCGTGGTCGGGGTGATCGAGTCCCTGCGCGCCTTCGACCTGGTGTGGGTCATCAACAAGGGCCGCAACGGGCTCGAGCTCATCGCCGCCCTGGTGACCCAGAACGTCGTCGGCGAGGCCAGCAGGATCGGGTTCGGCTCGGCGATGGCCACCATCATGCTGCTGATCTCCTCGGTCTTCATCACCCTCTACCTGCGCGTGGTCATGAAGGAGGAACGATGAGCACCACCAGCACCGCCCCACCGGTGTCCAGCCGTGCCGACCGCGTACCGGTCCAGGCGAAGGCGGCGCGGCGCCGACCCGCCAGGGTGCTGCTGCACGTGTTCCTCGTGCTGGTGGCGATCGGCTGGCTCTTCCCCATCGCCTGGGCGGTGCTGAACTCCTTCCGGGACTACGCCTACACCTCTGCCAACGGGTACGTGAGCCTCGGCGGCTGGACGTTCGAGAACTACACCGAGGCGTGGCAGCGAGGGAACTTCGGCCGCAGCTTCGTCAACTCGCTGCTCATCACCGTGCCGGCGGTGCTGCTCACGCTCTTCCTGGCGTCCTGCACCGCCTTCATCCTGGCCAGGTTCAGCTACCGCTTCAACCTGACCCTGCTCGGCGTCTTCCTCGCGGCCAACCTGCTCCCGCCCCAGGCGCTGCTGGTGCCGGTCTTCCAGATATACCGCCAGATCCCGCTGCCTGAGTTTCTGAGCAGCAGCGAGTCCATGCTGGGCAGCTTCCTGGGTCTGATCCTGATCAACGTCGCGTTCCAGCTCGGGTTCTGCACGTTCGTGCTGAGTAACTACATGAAGACGCTGCCGTTCGAGATCTACGAGTCGGCACAGATCGACGGTGCCAGCGTGCTCCGCCAGTTCTGGCAGCTGACGCTGCCGCTCATCCGCCCTGCGCTGGCTGCGCTCGCGGTCCTGCAGACGACGTGGATCTACAACGAGTTCTTCTGGGCGACGGTGCTGATCCAGGATTTCGACAAGCTGCCGGTGACCAGCTCGCTGAACAACCTCCGGGGTCAGTTCTTCACCGACTACAACCTGCTCTCGGCCGGATCGATACTGGTGGCGCTGCCCGTCCTGGTGGTGTTCTTCGCCCTGCAGAAGCAGTTCGTGTCCGGTCTGACGCTGGGCTCGACGAAGGGATGACCACACCTCGGCTGGAGGTGCTGCGGGCGGCCGGGGTCTGCGTGGTTCTGGACGTGGCCGGTCCGCTGCTGCCCCGCGTCGTGCACTGGGGCGCCGACCTCGGACCGCTGGAGGACGGCGGCACCTCGGTGCTGGCGGCCTCGGTGCTCGCGGCGACGCAGGCACCCGTCCCACGCAGCGCCCTGGACGCGCCCTGGCCGTTGACGCTGCTGCCGGTGGAGGACGACGGCTGGAGCGGGCACCCAGGGGTGCAGGGACACCGCGAGGGTGGCTCGACCGCGTTGCGGCTGCGTCTGGACGGGACGGTGCGCGTCGATCACCTCCCAGCGGGCGGTGGTTCTGTGCTGGCGGTGGCCCGTGACGGCGTGGCGGGGGTGCGCGCCGAGGTCACCCTGCGGCTGGACGCGCACGGCGTGCTGCACTGGTTCGCCACGCTCGGCAACGAGGGGTCGGGCCTGTACGACGTGGCCACGGTGCGGGCGCTGTTGCCGCTGCCGGCCAGGGCCGGGGAGGTGCTGGACCTGACCGGACGCTGGTGTCGAGAGCGCTCGCCCCAGCGCAGTCGGCTGCAGCACGGGACGCACCTGCGGGCTTCGCGGCGCGGCCGCACCGGCCACGATGCCACCGGTCTGATGTGCGCGGGGACAGTGGGTTTCGGTTTCCGCTACGGGGAGGTCTGGGCGGCCCACGTGGCCTGGAGCGGTGACCACGAGCACCTGGTAGAGGTGCTGCCCGAGGGAGCAGGCGGCGCCGCAGCGGTGCTCGGCGGCGGCGAGCTGCTGCGGGCAGGGGAGGTCCGGTTGGCACCGGGTCAGTCCTACTCCACCCCGGAGGTCGTCCTGGTGTGGTCCGAGGCCGGCCTGGACGGGCTCTCGGACCGCCTGCACGCCAGCGTCCGCGCCAGGCCGGGGCACCCGAGCGGGCCGCGGCCGCTGGTGCTCAACACCTGGGAGGCGGTGTACTTCGGCACGGACACCGAACACCTGATGCAGCTCGCGGACACCGCGGCCGACATCGGCGTGGAGCGCTTCGTGCTGGACGACGGCTGGTTCGGTGGCCGCCGGGACGACACCCGCGCCTTGGGGGACTGGGTGGTGTCCGACGAGGTCTGGCCGCACGGTCTGCACCCTCTGGCCGAGCGGGTCCGCTCCCACGGGATGCAGCTCGGGCTGTGGTTCGAGCCAGAGATGGTCAACCCCGACTCCGATCTGCTCCGGTCGAACCCCGGGTGGCTGCTTGCGCCGGAAGGTGGGTCCCCGCGGCTCTGGCGTTTCCAGCAGGCGCTCGACCTGACCCTGCCCGCGGTCAGGAACCACCTGCTGGAGCGCATCAGCTCGCTGGTGAGCGAGTACGGGCTGGACTTCCTCAAGTGGGACCACAACCGTGACCTGCACACGGCGGTGACGTCGTCCCAGCCAGGCGGGCGAACCGCAGCGCCGGACCGCCCGGCTGTGCACGAGCAGACGCTCGGGCTCTACGCCCTGCTGGATGCGCTGCGCGAGAGGCACCCCGGACTGGAGATCGAGTCCTGCGCCAGCGGCGGTGCCCGCATCGACCTGGGGATCGCCGGGCGGACCGATCGGGTCTGGACCAGCGACTGCAACGACGCGCTGGAGCGGCAGACCATCCAGCGCTGGACCACGCTGCTGCTGCCGCCCGAGATGTGCGGCACGCACGTCGGGCCGCCGCTGGGCCACACCACGCACCGCATGCTCGACCTCTCTTTCCGTTGCGTCACAGCCCTGTTCGGCCACGCCGGCCTGGAGTGGGACATCACGACCTGCTCACCGGCCGAGCTGGAGGTGCTGCGTGCGTGGGCCGGCCTGTACCGCGAGGTGCGCCCCCTCCTGCACACCGGACGCGTGGTGCGCGCCGACCTGCCCGACGACAGCGCCCTGCTGCATGGCGTCGTCGACGAGGACCGTGCGCAGGCACTGTTCGCCTACGTGCGCCTGACCACCTCGCCCGAGGCCACCCCCGGTCGGGTGCTGCTGCCGGGGCTCGACCCCGCTGCCCGGTACCGGTTGCGCCTGCGCACGGAGGCCGGGGAACCGGCCACCGTGCAGGCCGATGCTCCCGGTTGGTGGTCCGCCGCGGTGAGCGTCGACGGCTTCGCGGTGGACGGCGCGGTGCTGTCGCGCATCGGGCTGGCCATGCCCGTGCTGGCTCCGGCTCAGGCAGCGCTGCTGCACCTGGCACTGCGTCCTTGAACGACCACCGGGACTGACAGAATGCGCCCATGCCCGATCCGACCACCATCGCGCCGCCCGCAGGCCGGCGCCCCCGGTTGTTCTCGGCGATGCAGCCCACCAGTGACTCGCTCCACCTGGGCAACTACCTCGGCGCCCTGGTGCACTGGGTCGCGCTGCAGGAGACGCACGACGCCACGTACTGCGTCGTCGACCTGCATGCCATCACCGTCGAGCACGACCCGGTCGCTCTGCGTGAGCGCTCCCGCCGGACGGCGGCGCAGTTCCTGGCTGCAGGGGTCGATCCGCAGCGTTCAGTGCTGTTCGTGCAGAGCCACGTCCCTGAGCACGCCGAGCTGGCCTGGGTGCTCGGCTGCCTGACCGGTTTCGGCGAGGCGGGCCGGATGACCCAGTTCAAGGACAAGTCGAGCAGGCACGGGTCCGAGCGCACCACGGTCGGGCTGTTCACCTACCCGGTGCTGCAGGCGGCCGACATCCTCGTCCACGACGCCGACGCGGTGCCGGTGGGCGAGGACCAACGTCAGCACCTGGAGCTGACCCGGGACCTTGCGCAGCGGGTCAACTCCCGCTTCGGCCAGACCCTGGTGGTGCCTGCGGTGCACATCGTCAAGGAGACCGCCAAGATCACCGACCTGCAGGAACCCACGGCCAAGATGAGCAAGTCCGCCTCCTCGGCGAACGGGGTGGTGGACCTTCTCGAGGCGCCGTCGGTGATCGCCAAGCGGATCAGGTCCGCGGTGACCGACACCGGTCGCGAGGTGCGCTACGAGCCCGAGACCAAGCCGGGGATCTCCAACCTGCTGACCATCTTCGCGGCGCTGGACGGGCGCAGCCTGGCCGAGCTGGAGCTGGCCTACCAGGGCAGGGGGTACGGGGACCTCAAGAAGGACCTGGCCGAGGTGGTGGTGGCCGCCCTCGGGCCGGTGCGGTCGCGCGCCCTGGAGCTGCTGGACGACCCGGCCGAGCTGGACCGGATCCTTGCCGACGGCGCGGACCGGGCCGGGGAGCGCGCCGCTGCCACACTGAGCCGGGTGCACGACCGGATGGGGTTTCTGCCCCGGCGCCGTGGCTGACGCGTCGGGCGACACCATGGCGATGGCCGTGGTGCAGGACGGGATACCGGACCGTGTCACCCTCGGTGTGGCTGTGGCCATCCCGGAGCCGTACGGCGGTGACCTGCAGCGCTGGCGGAGCTCCTTCGGGGACCCGCAGGCCGACTCCATCCCCACCCACGTGACGCTGCTGCCACCCACCCAGGTCTCGTGCGCCGACCTGGGGGCGGTGCACGAGCACCTGCTAGCGACGGCGCGCTCGCACCGCCCCTTCCGGATGACGCTGCGCGGCACCGGCTCGTTCAGGCCCGTCTCCCAGGTCGCCTTCGTTCAGGTGGCAGAGGGGATCACCGAGTGCGAGCTGATCGAGCGGCAGGTGCGTGCCGGGCCGCTCGCCCGCGAGCTGGCCTTCCATTACCACCCGCACGTCACGCTCGCCCACGACCTCCCCGAGCAGGACCTCGACCGGGCCGCGACGACGCTGGCGGGCTTCGAGGCCACCTTCGACGTCGACTCCTTCAGCGCCTACCGGCACGGTCAGGACGGGATGTGGCGCGTCGACGAGGTGTACGCCCTGACGGGGCGGCTCCCGGACGGGGCCGAAGTGCTTCCCGGATGACACGCCCGTCGTGCAGGTGAACGTGGCGCGTGTGAAGTCGTGGATCGCCCGGTTCCAGGCCTCGCACGCCTGGCGCGCCTGGCAGTGGGGCCTCGAGCGCCGGGGTGCCGTGATGGCCGGCGGCATCGCCTTCGCCGGGCTGTTCTCGGTCTTCGGTGCCCTGCTCGCAGGGTTCTCCCTGCTCGGGCTGGCGCTCGGCAACGACGGTGACCTCTACGACGGGGTGGTGGGGGCAGTCGACCAGGCCCTGCCCGGGTTGCTGGACGTACCTGCGGGGGATGGCGTGGTCGACCCTGCTGACGTCGTCCGATCGGACCTGGTGACGTGGACAGGTGGCATCGCCTTCGCCACGGCGCTCTTCGCCGGGCTCGGCTGGCTGGACGCCCTGCGGATGGCTATCCGATCCATGTTCGACCTCCCGTGGCTGCAGAAGAACATCGTGGTCAAGAAGCTGGGCGACGCCGTGGTGCTGGCGACGGTGGGCCTGTCCCTGGTCGCCTCCGCGCTGGTGAGCCTGCTGATCGGCTCCGCCGCGTCCTGGCTGCTGCGGCTGGCGGGCCTGGAGGGTGGGCCCGTCGCCACGCTGGTGCTCCGGCTGGCTGCACTGGGCGTGGTCGTCGCTCTCGACGTGGTGATCCTGGTGGTGATCCTGCGGCTGCTGGCCGGCGTCCGTCTGCCGTGGGCACGGTTGCGCGGCGGGGTTCTCATCGGTGCGCTCGCGATGGCGGCGCTGACGCAGGCCGCCGGGCTGCTGGCGGGCTCGGCAGCCTCCAGGAACCCGCTCCTCGCCACCGGTGCGGCCCTGGTCGGCCTGCTGGTGATGCTCAACCTGGTCTCTCGGGTGATGCTCTATGCCTGCGCCTGGATCGCGGTTGGCGTCGTCCCGGATCCCGAGGTCGCGCTGGGGAACGAGCGGGTCAGCCTGCACAAGGACGTCGACGGCGCACGGCCGCCTGGGACCTCCTCCGTCATCCGACCCCGGCCGACGTCCCAGCGGCCGACGTCCCAGCGGGCGACGGACCGCACCACGCTGGCCGCAGGGGTAGTGCTGGGCGCCGTCGGGCTGGCCGCCGCCCGGGTGCTCGGCGGTGGCCTGCGGTCCGTGGTCAGCCTCGTGCGCGGCGACGGCGGCTGAGACCCCACACCGCCGCAGAGCCCAGCAGCACGCCGACCACGGCCAGGCCTGCGCCGAGCAGCTCGCGGTCGGGGCCGGCGGCCTCGGCCTGCTCAGCTTCGACGCGCTCGGCCAAGGGCACGGCGCCGTCGCCGACCTGCTCCGACAGCTGGTCTGGCCGACGTCGCTCCGATGGTGATTCATCTCCTGCGGCGGGCCCGTTCGCGTCGGCAGGCCTGTCTTCGTCGGCAGGCTTGTCTTCGTCGGCAGGCAGGGGCGCCGGCGCTCCGGCCTGCGAGGCGAGCACCGAGTCCTCGAGGGTCGTGACCGCCTCGATGCCCTTCGGAAGGGCGAAACCCCAGTCGAGCAGGTCCGCGGTCTGCGTCGAGGCACTGCCCTCGGTGCGTACCAGCGCCACCACCAGCCTGCGCCCGTCGCGCTCCGCAGCAGTGACGAGCGACCCGCGCGCTGCCATGGTGTAGCCGTTCTTGAGCCCCAGCACGCCGTCGTAGCGGCCCAACAGCTTGTTGTGGTTGCCGATCTCGAACCGCGGCCGGGCGGGGTCGAAGCCCGTGCCCACCCCCGGGAAGGGGTACTGCCGACGCACCAGGATGCCGGCCAGCCGGTCGTCGGCCAGCACCTTCTGGCCGACCAGCACGAGGTCCCGGGCGGAGCTGACCTGACCGGCCGCGTCCAGCCCGCTGGTGTTGACCGCCAGCGTGTCGTCGGCGCCGAGCTCCGAAGCCACCGTGTTCATGCGCGCGACCGCCTCGTCCGGTCCGCCGGAGAGCTCGCCCAAGGCCACCGCGGCGTCGTTGCCGCTGGACATCAGCAGGGCGTGCAGCAGGTCGACCACCTGGTACTGCGAACCTTCCACCATCCCCGTCTTGCTGCCGTCGACCTCGGTGACGGCGCGGCTGGCGGTGTACACCTGCCCGTCCTCCAGCGACGGCGACAGGGCCAGTGCGGTCAGCAGCTTCAGCGTCGAGGCCGGCGCGAGCTGGGCGCGTGCGTTGTGTGCTGCGAGCACCTCGCCGGTGTCCAGGTCGGCGACGACCCAGCCGGCGGCCTGAGGCTGCGGTGGCGGCGGGGCTCCCGGTGCGACGAGCAAGGCCGTACTGGTCAGGACGTCCTGGTCGGTCGCGACCGTCAGCACAGGAGCGGGGACCGCGGGGGCAGCGACCGCGGGGGCAGCGACCGCAGCCGGCAGGAGTGTGCCGGACGCAGGAGTCCCCAGCAACAGCCCACCCGCGACAGTCATCGACGCCACGAGCCGCGCGGCTGTTCCGCGCCGAGCGGACGCCACCGGCCGGGAGCTTCCAGCAGGCTGTGCCCGCGCTGTCCTCACCTCAGAACCGGCGCGTCAGCAGAGCCTGCTTGACCTCACGGATCGCCTGGGTGATCTGGATGCCCCGCGGGCAGGCCTCGGTGCAGTTGAACGTGGTGCGGCACCGCCACACGCCCTCCTTGTCGTTGAGCACCTCCAGGCGCATGTCGCCGCCCTCGTCCCGGGTGTCGAAGATGAAGCGGTGGGCGTTGACGATCGCCGCAGGCCCGAAGTACTGGCCGTCCGTCCAGAACACCGGGCAGGACGACGTGCACGCAGCGCACAGGATGCACTTGGTGGTGTCGTCGAAGCGCTCACGGTCGGCCTGGGATTGGATGCGCTCCCGCGTCGGCCCGTGGCCGCTGGTGATCAGGAACGGCATCACCTCGCGGTAGGACTGGAAGAACGGCTCCATGTCCACCACGAGGTCCTTCTCGATCGGCAGCCCCTTGATGGCCTCGATCGTGATCGGCTTGGCCGGGTTCAGGTCCTTGAGCAGTGTCTTGCAGGCCAGCCGGTTCCGGCCGTTGATGCGCATGGCGTCCGAGCCGCACACCCCGTGCGCGCAGGAGCGGCGGAAGGTCAGCGAGCCGTCCTGCTCCCACTTGACGGTGTGCAGCGCGTCCAGCACCCGGTCGGTGCCGCGCACCTGGACCTTGTAGTCCACCCAGTGCGGGCCCTGCTCCTGGTCGTTCTCGGGGTTGAACCGGCGGATGCGCAGCGTCACCTCGAACGAGGGGATCACCGCGACGGCCGGCGTGTCGTCGCGGTCGACGGTCTGTGTGCTCATCAGTACTTGCGCTCCATCGGCTGGTAGCGGGTGGTGACGACGGGCTTGTAGTCGAGCCTGATGCTGTCCCGTTGGGCGTCCCCGCCCTCGGCCCCCGCATCGAGCCGGTAGGCCATGGTGTGTCGCATGAAGTTCACGTCGTCACGGTTGGGGTAGTCCTCGCGGAAGTGGCCACCGCGGGACTCCTTGCGCTCCAGCGCGCCCAGCACGATCACCTCGGCGAGGTCGAGCAGGAAGCCCAGCTCCACGGCCTCGAGCAGGTCGGTGTTGTACCGCTTGCCCTTGTCCTGCACCGAGATCGAGCCGTAGCGCTCCTGCAGGGACTGCACGTCGGCCAGTGCCTGCTTCAGCGAGGCCTCGGTGCGGAACACCTGCGCGTTCAGGTCCATCGACTCCTGCAGCGCCTTGCGCAGGACGGCGACCTTCTCGCCCTGGGCGCGTCCGCGGATGTCCTCGAGCAGGGCGATGGTGGCACGTTCGCCGCCTTCAGGCAGCGGCACCTGCTCGGCGGTGAGGGCGTACGTGGAGGCGGCGATGCCGGCCCGCTTGCCGAACACGTTGATGTCCAGCAGCGAGTTGGTGCCGAGCCGGTTCGAGCCGTGCACCGAGACGCAGGCGACCTCACCGGCGGCGTACAGGCCTGGCACGACGCACTCGTTGTCGCGCAGCACCTCGGTGTCGATGTTGGTAGGGACCCCGCCCATGGCGTAGTGCGCCGTCGGGTAGACCGGAACCGGCTCGGTGTACGGCTCGATGCCCAGGTAGGTGCGCGCGAACTCGGTGATGTCCGGGAGCTTCGCGTCGATGTGGGCGGGCTCGAGATGCGTCAGGTCCAGCAGGACGTAGTCCTTCTCGGGCCCCGCCCCACGGCCCTCGCGCACCTCGTTGGCCATCGACCGGGCGACGATGTCTCGCGGGGCAAGGTCCTTGATCGTCGGTGCGTACCGCTCCATGAAGCGTTCGCCCTCACCGTTGCGCAAGATGCCGCCCTCTCCGCGCGCGGCCTCGGAGAGCAGGATCCCCAGCCCGGCCAGACCGGTCGGGTGGAACTGGAAGAACTCCATGTCCTCCAGCGGGAGCCCGCGGCGGTACACGATGCCCATCCCGTCCCCGGTCAAGGTGTGCGCGTTGGAGGTGGTCTTGAAGACCTTGCCCGTGCCGCCGGTGGCCAGCACCACCGACTTCGCCTGGAAGACGTGGATCTCGCCGGTGGAGAGCTCGTAGGCGACCACGCCCGCGGTGCGCTCCTCGCCGTTCACCGTGTTCATGAGCAGGTCCAGCACGTAGAACTCGTTGAAGAACTCCACCTGCTGCTTCACGCAGTTCTGGTACAGCGTCTGCAGGATCATGTGGCCGGTGCGGTCGGCCGCGAAGCACGATCGACGGACGGCAGCCTCGCCGTGGTTGCGGGTGTGCCCCCCGAAGCGGCGCTGGTCGATCTTGCCCTCGGGCGTCCGGTTGAAGGGCAGGCCCATCTTCTCCAGGTCCAGGACGGCGTCGATGGCCTCTTTGCACATCACCTCGGCGGCATCCTGGTCGACCAGGTAGTCGCCGCCCTTGACGGTGTCGAAGGTGTGCCATTCCCAGTTGTCCTCCTCGACGTTGGCCAGGGCGGCGCACATGCCGCCCTGGGCGGCGCCGGTGTGGGAGCGGGTCGGGTAGAGCTTGGTGAGCACCGCCGTGCGGGCGCGTTGGCCGGCCTCGAGGGCGGCGCGCATGCCGGCACCACCGGCACCGACGATCACCACGTCGTACGTGTGGACCTGCATGGAGCCCTCCTGGGCGTCAGTACGGGCGTCGGTCCCGGGGCGCGGGGCGGAGCCGGCCCGTCACGGGCAGAACGAGGGCAGCAGAGCGGCGTCGGCGCCGACGGGGCAGGGGTCGAAGGTGAAGATCACCAGGGTGCCGAGCACGATGACCAGCGAGACCGCCAGCAGCAGCACCGTCTTGAGCACCAGCCTCGTGCCCGTCCGCTCGGCGTAGTCGTTGATGATCGTCCGTACGCCGTTGCCTCCGTGCAGCATCGCCAGCCAGAGCATCGCCAGGTCCCAGGTCTGCCAGAACGGGCTCGACCACTTGCCGGCGACAAAGGCGAAGTCGAGCGCGGTGATGCCTTCGCCCACCACCAGGTTCACCGCCAGGTGCCCCAGGACCAGGACCACCAGCAGCACCCCCGACATGCGCATGAAGACCCAGGCCCGCATCTCGAAGTTGGGCTTGCGAGAGGGGCTGCGCTGGTAGGGGGAGCGGGGGACGTCGAGGGCGGGGGAGCTCATGGTCAGCCTCCGAAGACGTGGCCGAGGTGCCGGATGAGGAAGGGGACCAGGACGACCACCCACAGGATCATCACGCCCCAGAGCATGCGGCGCTGGTACTGGGGGCCCTTGGCCCAGAAGTCGACCAGGACGAGCCGGACGCCGTTGAAGGCGTGGAACAGCACGGCCGCCACCAGGCCGGCCTCGCCCAGGCCCATGACCGGGTTCTTGTAGCTGGCGATGACCTCGTTGTATGCCTCGGGAGACACGCGTACCAGTGCGGTGTCGAGCACGTGCACGAGCAGGAACATGAAGATCGCGAAGCCGGTGATGCGGTGGACCACCCACGACCACATGCCTTCTCGGCCGCGGTACAAGGTGCCAGCGGGTCTGCTCAGCGTCGGTTTGCTCGCGATGATCGCCACGGTGCGCACTCCATCTCGGTAGCTGACCGCGGTGGCTGGTCACGTGCAGGCTGGACACGTGCAGCGACGACGGCGTCAGATGCTTCCACTCTAGTCTCGCCGGGCTGGCGGGCCAGCGCTGCGGGGCCGTTGGTGACGAACGCCTCAGGGTGGCAGGTGCCGCAGGGCGGTTGTGCCACCCTGACTGCCATGCCCAGACCGACCGCACCAGCTCTGCCCGGCTTCGTCGCCGTCATCCCCGCAGGGGGGGCCGGCACCCGGTTGTGGCCCCTCTCACGGGCGAGCTCGCCCAAGTTCCTGCACGACCTCACCGGCTCGGGGCGCACGCTGCTGCAGGCGACGTGGGACCGGCTGGTTCCCCTGGCCGGGGAGCACGGTGTCGTCGTCGTCACGGGCGTGGCGCACGAGGAGGCGGTCCGGGCGCAGCTGCCTCAGCTGCCCGCCGGCAACGTGCTGGCGGAGCCCTCGCCCCGGGAGTCGATGGCCGCCATCGGGCTGGCTGCGGCCGTCCTGGTGCGCCGCGATCCCGAGGTGGTGCTCGGGTCGTTCGCAGCCGACCACGTCATCGGGGACACGCAGCTGTTCGAGGCCACGGTGGCCCAGGCCGTCGCCGTCGCGCGCGAGGGTTCCGTGGTGACGGTGGGGATCACCCCGACCCACCCCTCTACCGGCTTCGGCTACATTCGTGCGGCTGGTCCGCTGCGGGTGCAGGGTGCGCCGGACGCGCTGGCTGTGGCCGAGTTCGTGGAGAAGCCGGATGAGGCCACCGCCACGGGGTACCTGGCTGCGGGCGGGTACCTGTGGAACGCCAGCATGTTCGTGGTCCGCGCCGCCACCCTGCTGCAGCACCTGCGCACGCAGCTGCCCGCGCTGCACGACGGCCTGGTGGAGATCGCGGCAGGCCTGGAGGCGGGTGATCACGAGGTCATGGCCCGCGTCTGGCCGGGGCTGACCAGGATCGCCATCGACCACGCCATCGCCGAACCGGTGGCGGCTGCCGGAGGCGTCGCCGTAGTGCCCGGGACGTTCGCCTGGGACGACGTGGGGGACTGGAGCTCGCTGCTGGACCTGCTGCCGTCGTCCGAGGGCCTGCCGGTGGTTCTCGGCCAGGCCGACGCCGTGCTGGCGCAGGGCAGCACCGGCTTGGTGGTGCCCGCCTCCGGACGGCTGGTGGCCGTCCTGGGGATCGCGGACGTGGTCGTCGTGGACACCCCCGACGCGGTCCTGGTCACGACCAGGGGCCACGCGCAGCGGGTCAAGGGCGTGGTGGACGCCCTCAAGGCCCAGGGACGCTCCGAGCTGGTGTGACCTACGCGTGTGACCATCCCCGTCTGCTACCCGCTGCGGTGTGACCATGGCGACGAACAGGTGCCCCTGCCCGCCGCGCGGGCCTACCCTCGCCGACATGGCTGACCCCGTCCCCCCTGCCCACCGCCGTACCGAGTCCGGGCTGCCGTTCCAGGGCCTCTACGGACCCGAGGACCTGCAGGGCTGGGACCCCGTCGAGCGCCTCGGCGAGCCGGGCCAGTACCCCTACACCCGTGGGGTGTACCCGAACATGTACACCGGCCGGCCCTGGACCATGCGCCAGTACGCGGGCTTCGGCACGGCGAAGGAGTCCAACGAGCGGTACCACCAGCTGGTGGCCGCCGGCACCGGCGGCCTCTCGGTGGCCTTTGACCTGCCGACGCAGATGGGCTACGACTCCGACGACCCGATCTCGCACGGCGAGGTCGGCAAGGTCGGCGTCGCGATCGACTCCCTGGACGATATGCGCACGCTCTTCGGCGGCCTGCCGCTGGACGAGGTCTCCACGTCCATGACGATCAACGCACCCGCGTCCTCGCTGCTGCTGATGTACCAGCTCGTCGCGGCCGACCAGGGTGTGTCCGGGGGGCAACTGACCGGCACCATCCAGAACGACGTGCTCAAGGAGTACATCGCCCGCGGTACCTACATCTACCCGCCCGCGGAGTCGTTGCGGCTGATCAGCGACATCTTCGGGTACTGCGCGCGCGAGCTGCCGAGGTGGAACACCATCTCGATCTCCGGATACCACATGGCCGAGGCCGGAGCGACCCCCGCGCAGGAGATCGCGTTCACACTGTCCAACGCGAAGGAGTACGTGCGGGCGGCGATCGCAGCGGGGTTGGATGTGGACGACTTCGGTCCGCGGCTGTCCTTCTTCTTCGTCGCCCGTACCACCCTGCTGGAGGAGGTCGCGAAGTTCAGGGCCGCCCGGCGGCTGTGGGCAAGGATCATGCGGGATGAGTTCGGCGCCAAGAATCCCAGGTCGCTGATGCTCCGCTTCCACACCCAGACCGCGGGCGTGCAGCTGACCGCGCAGCAGCCCGAGGTCAACCTGGTGCGGGTCGCCCTGCAGGGGCTCGGGGCGGTGCTCGGCGGCACCCAGTCGCTGCACACCAACTCCTACGACGAGGCCATCGCGCTGCCGACACACAAGGCTGCCAGGCTCGCGCTGCGTACGCAGCAGGTGATCGCCTACGAGACCGACGTGACGGCCACGGTCGACCCGTTCGCCGGCTCGTACGTGATGGAGCGGCTGACCGACGAGGTCGAGGAGTCCGCGCTCGAGCTCATCCGCGCGGTGGAGGACCGTGGCGGTGCGGTGGCGGCGATAGAGGAAGGCTTCCAGAAGTCCGAGATCGAGCGCTCCGCCTACCAGATCGCCCAGCAGATCGACGCCGGCGAGCGCGTCGTCGTCGGTGTCAACAAGTACGCCACCGAGGACGACGAACCGTACGAGCCGCTGCGCGCGGACCCCACCATCGAGGCCCAGCAGTGCGCCCGGCTGGAGGCCCTGCGCGCGGCTCGCGACGAGGGCCAGGTGCGGCGGGCCCTGGACGGGGTGCGCGCCGCGGCTGCGGGTACGGACAACATCCTGGTTCCCATGAAGCAGGCGCTGGCCGAGATGGGGACGGTGGGCGAGGTCAGCAACGCGCTGCGGGAGGTGTGGGGGACCTACGTCCCACGGGACGCGTTCTGACGGCGATTCGACGACTCGGGCCTGAAGGCGCGCCAGGGTGGATACCCTGACTCATTGTGGACATCTCTGCCGCCCTTGCGCCGTTCGCCGACGAGCTCGTCGCCGTACGGCGCACCCTGCACGCCCATCCCGAGACCGGCCGTGACGAGGTCCGCACCACCGCGCTGCTGGTCGCCCGGCTCCGGGCGGCCGGCCTGGACCCTGTGCCGCTGCCGGGCACCGGCCTGATCTGCGACATCCAGCCCAGCGACATCCAGCCCAGCGACATCCAGCCCAGCGACGTCCAGCCCAGCGACATCCAGCCCAGCGACGTCCAGCCCAGCGACGTCCGGCCCGGCGACGTCCAGCCCAGCGACGTCCGGCCCGGCGACGTCCAGCCCAGCACGCCGACTCCAGGCCCCGTGCACACCATCGCGCTGCGGGCCGACCTCGACGCGCTGCCGCTCCCTGACGAGACCGGGACGCCCTGGGCCTCCACCGTCCCGGGCCTGGCGCACGCGTGCGGGCACGACGTGCACACCACCGTGGTGCTCGGTGCCGGCCTGGTGCTGGCGCGGTTGCGGAACCAGGGGCTGCTGCACTGCCGCGTCCGGCTGTTGTTCCAGCCCGCGGAGGAGTCGACCCCCGGTGGTGCTCTCGACGTGCTGGCAGCCGGCGGCCTGGAAGGCGTCGACCGCATCCTGGCCCTGCACTGCGACCCGCACCTGGACACCGGCCTGGTGGGGCTGCGCGTCGGCGCCATCACCTCCGCCGCCGACCACGTCAAGATCGTGCTGAGCGGCGACGGTGGCCACACCTCGCGACCGCACCTGACCGGCGACCTGGTGTTCGCGCTCGGGCAGGTGATCACAGGTCTGCCGGCTGCCCTGTCACGGCGGCTCGACCCGCGGGCCGGGGTCAGCCTGGTGTGGGGGCGAGCCAGCGCCGGCGGCCCGTACAACGCGATCCCCAGGACAGGGGAGGTCGAGGGCACGCTGCGGATGCTGGACGCCGGGGTGTGGCAGCGGGCCGGCGAGCTGCTGGCGGAGGTGCTCGAGCACGTGGTGGGCCCGTTCGGCGTCCAGGCCAAGCTGCTGCACTCGCGCGGGGTCCCGCCGACCGTCAACGACGCGGACGCGGTGGCGCTGTTGGAGTCCGCCGTGCGCACCGAGCTGGGGCCGCAGGCGGCAGTGCCCACCGAGCAGAGCCTGGGGGGCGAGGACTTCGCGTGGTACCTGGACACCGTCCCGGGGGCACTGGCCCGGCTGGGTACCCGGGTGCCGGGAGGTGCCACCTACGACCTGCACCGGGGGGACTTCGAGCCGGACGAGTCAGCAATCGCGGTCGGTGTGCGGGCGCTGGTGGCCGCCAGCCTGCTCTCGCCGCTTGTGCCGGCGCGCCCGGTGGCCGATGGGTAGCAGTTCTGGATGAGTACAGTTGCGGATGGGTAACAGTGAGGCCGCCGCGATCGCCATGCCCTCCCGCCGGGTCGACTGCCCTCCTATAGTGCCCGGAGCGACTGCGCAGCCGGAGACGGCGGATCTGGAGGAGACACACTGTGAGGAAACTGGCACAAGGCATTGCGGTGCTCGGCATCGGTGCCCTGGCACTGACGTCATGCGGCGATGCGCCCGAGACGGCGACCCCCTCGGGCGCTGCAGGCGGCGAGAGCAGCAGTAGCACCAGCAGCAGCGGCTCTGAGGCACCCGAGATCGAGTACAAGGCGTGCATGGTGTCCGACTCCGGCGGCTTCGACGACAAGTCGTTCAACCAGGCCGGCAAGGAGGGCCTGGACCGGGCGGAGTCCGAGCTGGGCGTCGAGACGGTAGCGGTGGAATCCTCCGCCAACACCGACTTCGGCCCGAACATCGATGCGCTCCTCTCCCAGGGTTGCAACATGGTCATCGGCGTCGGCTTCCTGCTCGAGGACCCGATCCAGGCCGCTGCCGAGGCGAACCCCGACGTCGACTTCGCCATCATCGACTCCGCGTTCTCCGCACCGGACTTCAGCCCGGTGAGCCTAGACAACGGCAAGCCGATCCTGTTCAACACCGCCGAGGCCTCGTTCCTGGCCGGGTACCTGGCTGCCGGCACCACCAAGACCGGCAAGGTCGCCACTTTCGGGGGTATCCAGCTCCCCTCGGTGGCCATCTTCATGGACGGCTTCGCCGACGGCATCGCCAAGTACAACGAGGACAACGGCGCGGACGTCCAGCTCCTCGGCTGGGACAAGGAAGCGCAGACGGGCGCCTTCACCGGCGACTTCGAGAACCAGAGCAACGGCACCAACCAGGCCAAGACCTTCATCGGCCAGGGCGCCGACATCATCATGCCGGTGGCCGGCCCGGTCGGCCTGGGCGCAGCCGCGGCAGCCACGGAGGCCGGAGACGTCTCGATCATCTGGGTCGACTCGGACGGCTACGAGACCACCGAGTCCGGCGACATCATCCTGACCTCGGTCATGAAGAATATCGGTCCAGCCGTCTTCGACACGGTCAGCGAGGCCTCCAAGGACAACTACTCCAGCGAGCCGTACGTGGGTACGCTGGAGAACGACGGCATCGGCCTGGCGCCGTACCACGACTTCGACGCCGAGGTCCCTGCCGAGCTGAAGACGAAGATCGACGAGCTCAAGGATCAGATCATCTCCGGCGAGCTCACGGTGGAGTCACCCAACTCCCCGTGATGTTCTGAGCTGACCACGACGGCCCGGGC
>JAABUN010002948.1_pt1 | contig 28030 bp, 23 predicted proteins | sample 5559311 | NCBI WGS metagenome assembly JAABUN01 (sample SAMN10711877, study PRJNA513370) | rock metagenome | isolation source: Antarctica rocks | place: Antarctica: Victoria Land, Siegfried Peak sud
AATCGGCAAACTCAAACACTTCCGGCGAGTGTTTTCGCGTTTTGATAAATTAGCAAAGAACTATTTAAGTTTTATCTACTTTGCCAGCACAATTATCTGGCTCAGATAATTATGTCAACAGAACCTAAGAAAAGTTTAATTATTAACTATCCATTATTTCGTTATCCACTAATACAGAAATCCATTCGCCGTCAATCTGAATTTTAAAATCCGAAACTTTTAGCTCCCGCAGTTTTTCCGTGATTGAACTTTCCTGTTCTTTCAAGATTCCAGATAACACGAGTTTTTTACGCGCCTTTTCAACCAAGAGCGGCAAAATCGGCAAAATCACGTCAGCAGTCAAATTAGCGCAAACGAAATCAAAAATCGACGTGTTCTGCTGAATTGAGCCGACATAGAAATCGATATTTTCGCCGACATTATTCAAAGTTGCGTTTTTGCGAGCGATTTCGATTGAATTTTCGTCCGTATCGCAAGCTAGAATTGAGTGGACAGTCGAAGCAAAGTCATTCAAAACGGCTGCAGACTTCGGATTTTGAAGTTCGTCACGTATTTTCGCCGCCGCAATCGCTAAAATTCCCGTTCCGGTTCCGACATCGAGAAAACTCATTTCGCCTGTGTAATTTTCTTCGATTGCCAGCAGACAAAGCCGCGTCGTTTCGTGCGTTCCCGTGCCGAAAGCCATTTCCGGGTCAATCCGAATGACGGTTTCCCGGTTTTGCGGGTCTTCGTTCGTTTCGACTTCGGTCCACGTCGGCGCGATGATAAATTTTCCTGTTTTTGTCGGTCGCCAATGCTTTTTCCATTCTTCGAGCCAATCGGCGTTTTCGATTTCGCGCCAGGAAATATCTTTAATTCTATCGCGCTTAAAATTATAAATTCGCAGTGCTTCATCAATCTGAATTTGCACAATCTTATCGTCCGGCTTTTCGTTGAAGTAGCCGACGACGCAAAGAGTTTCAATTTGTTTTTTGCCGAGATTATTGATTTCCGTTCCGAGCGCGTCCAGTTCGTTCAAAGCAAATTCGACGGCTTCGCTCGCTTCGGGGTCAATCGTGATTTCGAGCGCGAACCAGTTTTCTTGATTTTTCGTCATTTGTTTTCTGTTAACCGATTGTCTAGGCAGCTTTTCGCCGCAGACTAACTTCCCAAAGCGCCTTCGACACAAAAGTCGAATGTCAACACAACCCGGACTGGCATCCGCAATTATTTCAAGCCTCATTGCTGCGTGATTCCAATCTCGTCCAGGTCTTGCTCGCGGTTGCGCCAATCCTCGACGACTTTGACGAAAAGCTGGAGAAAAACTTTCGTCCCGAGAAGTTTTTCGATGTCGACCCGCGCTTCAGTCCCGATTGTTTTGAGCTTGATTCCGCCTTTCCCGATAATAATTCCTTTTTGCGAGCTTCTCTCGACAAAAATCGCGCAATGAATCCGCGTCACCGCCGAATCCGATTCGTCGTATTTTTCGGTTACGACCGCCGTGACGTATGGAATTTCGTCGCCCGTCGTCTGTAAAATCTTTTCCCGCACCATTTCCGCAACCAGCGTTCGCATCGATTGGTCGGTCAACTCGTCTTCGCCGAAAATCGCTTCGCCTTCGGGAAGGTGCTTGGCGATTTGCTTTAAAAGATTATCAATCGCTTCGCCCTTGAGCGCTGATATTGGAACGATTTCCTGAAAATCATACTCTTTTGAATAAAAGCCGATGAGCGGCAAAAGCTCTTTTTTATCTTGAACTTTGTCGATTTTATTGAGGACGAGAACGGCGGGTTTTTCCGATTGCCTGATTAATTCCAAAACAAAGCGGTCGCCGTTTCCGGTCGAAACCGAGGCGTCGCGCATTAAAACTACCACGTCGACCGAAAGAAGCGCGTCGTGGACGGCGGACATCATCCGGCGGTTGAGCAGATGACCGGGTTTGTGAACGCCGGGCGTATCTATAAAAACGATTTGCGCATCTTCGAGCGTCACGACGCCTTTGATTCTATGCCTGGTGGTTTGCGGTTTATTGGAAACTGCGGCGATTTTTTCGCCGACCAGAAAGTTTAGAAGCGTCGATTTCCCTGCGTTCGGACGCCCGATGAGCGCAACGTAACCGCTGCGATAGTTTTCTGAATTCATTTGAACAAATTACCAAACTTGCCGGTGACATTAAAGGCGATGTTGATGATTTTAGAAGTAATTCGCTTGTGTTCTTTTCAGTTTTGTAAAATTAACGAGACAAAAAAATAGCGTAGAGTTTAACTCTACGCCGTATATTTTATGTTAAAAACTCTATTAAATTTTAATTACTATCTCGCCGATTTGTTTAATACGCTGACCATTACGTTTTTGCGTCCGAAACGCATCGCTTCGGAGCGGCTCGGAACCCAAACGTCGAGGATGCGACCTCTGACCGCGCCGCCCGTGTCGGCAACCGTGTATGTTCCGCTGTACGAGCCCGCGCTGACCTGAATTCGTGTGCCGAGCGGCAATATGCGCGGGTCGGCGGCGACGATTCCGCGCCGGACGCCGCCGCCCATTGCGGTTCTGCCCTGCAGGCAATAAGCGGTCGCTCGAAATGTGCGTGATTCCGAAGACGCTTTGTTTTCTGATTTTGATTCGTTTTCTAAATTTGCGGAAAGGGCTGTCGGTTGAGAATTTTCTGAAATTTTGTTGACTGAATTTTTATCTTGAAAGTCGCTTTGATTAAAATTTTGCTGTAAATCGTTTGACGAATTGTTCGCTTCGACTCTCGGTTGGAAGCAGAAAAAAACTGCTAAAAATAGGCTGACGCCGAGGAAAATACTTCCTCTCTCTAAGTTACTTATCATTCAATGGCTCCTTATTGTTAGTTTGCTTGTTCAGTTTAATCAAGGCAAAAACAGACAAAATTTATTTTTGCTTTTCGTAAAAATGACTTGTGTGTAAGTTATTTTTGTAGTTGACTAAACAGACGGACGCGGAATATTCCGCGAAGAGTTTATAACCAGTCAAAGAATAACATTCTTTAACAAAGTTTGTCCATCCGATAAAAAGTCAGGTAAAATGAAATAGTAAAACCGTGGTATAGCAAACGCTTATTGATTTATATTTCGGTTTGACTTGGTTCGGATGATTTAGAGTATATTGCAGTCGTTTCAAAAAATCCAGCAGGGAGAACAATTTTTTATGCAAGAACGCCGCAGAGGTTCACGTTTCAGTGTTTCTTTTCCGATTCGCGTGAAGTGGAAAGACGAAAACGGACAGGAAATAGTTCAAGACGGCTTGACTGAAAATGTCAGCCCACAGGGAACTTTGGTGTTTCTGCCACGCATCCTTCCCGGCGTCGGCGGCAAGGTTAGTTTGACCATCACGGAAAATCCCGAAGAAGAAGTAACGGTTACGGCGCAGGTTATTAGGCTCGAACGCAACGCCGCGCATCCGCAAGTGGCTTTTCAATTAACCGACTCATTGCGCCTCTGGAAGAAAAGAGTTTGGGCGTTTGCGGCGGAAACCGTCGCCGCTCAAAAGCCCGAAGAGTTTGAGGATTGGTAAAAATCAGCAGAAGACAAAAAAGAAGAGAGCCAAATTTTTTTAGCTTTTTACTTTTTATTTTCTGCTAATTACTTCTATTTATGAAAATTCTGGTTCTCGGCGCGGGACGAATGGGACACGGCGCGGTTTTCGATTTGGCGCATAATTCACCGGAAGTCGAAGCCATAACGGTCGCTGACGCCGATTTTTCAAAGGCGCAAGCGGTTGTCGGCAGCATAAAAAGTCCAAAAATTTCTGCAATTGAATTGGACGTTGCGGATTGTAAAGCGTGTGTGTCAGCAATGCGCGGACACGACTCGGCAATTTCCTGCGTTAATTACTGGCATAATCTCGAACTCTCGAAAGCGGCAATTGAAGCAGAAACGAATTTTTGCGATTTGGGCGGAAACAATTATGTTGTCGACGAACAACTTTCGCTCAATGAAGCGGCAAAAAAAGCAAATATCAACATAATTCCAGATTGCGGACTGGCGCCCGGAATGGTTTCGATTCTGGCAATGCACGGCGCAAATCGCTTTGACGAAACTGAAGAAATTCACATTCGGGTCGGCGGTTTGCCGCAAAATCCGCAGCCGCCTTTAAATTACCAACTCGTTTTTTCGGTCGAAGGTTTAATAAATGAATACGTCGAAAAAGCGCGTGTCATTCGCAATGGAGAGATTAAAGAAGTCGAATCGATGACCGAACTTGAAACTCTTGAGTTTGAAGGATTTCCAGTGCTCGAAGCGTTTCAGACCTCGGGCGGAACTTCGACTTTGCCGGAAAGTTTTTACGGGAAAGTCAAAGAACTCGATTACAAAACGATTCGCTACACGGGACACTGCGAGAAATTTAAGGCGCTGATCGATTTGGGTTTATGTTCGAGCGAAGAAATTCTTGCCGATTACGTTAAAATCAAACCGCGCAAAGTTTTAGGCGAGCTGCTGCAAAAAAATCTTCCCGCCGACCAGCCTGACTACGTTTTGATTCGACTGGAATTTGTCGGCACGAAAAACAGTGAGCCCAAGCGTCTGCGTTATGACATCGTTGATAAATTTGATGAACGAACAAACTTGAGCGCAATGATGCGAACAACCGCTTTTCCCGCTTCGATTATCGCGCAGATGACGGCGCGCGGCGACGTAAAAATGCGCGGCGCGACTCCGCAGGAAAAGGCGATTGACGCGGAAAAATTTGTTGCTGAATTGGAAAAACGGAATATAAAAATCGTGAGCCGCGAATCGCGCGAGTAGCGCAAAATTATGAAATGGTTACGGCGCATTATTTTGACGCTACTCATTGTTAGCTTAACCGGACTTTCGTGTATTTATCTTATCAATCGTCACCTCCGTTCGGTCAGCGACGCCAACATACAAACTTCGATAACCGAAATTCCGGTTGAAACCCCACCGCGCATCGCAATCGTTTTCGGCGCGAAAGTTTGGAACGATAAATCGCCTTCACCCGTGCTTTACGACAGAGTTGTTACAGCCGTCGAGCTTTATCGCACCGGACGAGTCGAAAAAATCCTGATGAGCGGCGATAATCCGACTGAAAATTACGACGAGCCGACAGCGATGAAGGAAACCGCCGTAAAACTCGGCGTTCCCGAAGAAAATGTCGTGTTAGATTTTGCGGGACGCCGAACTTATGACACTTGTTACCGCGCTCGAGAAATTTTTGAAGTTAAAAAAGCGATTCTCGTGACGCAGGAATTTCACCAGGCGCGTGCGCTTTATTTGTGTAATAATTTGGGCGTCGACAGCATCGGCATCACGGCTGACCGCCGCAAATACGAAGGCGAAAGATATTGGAGATTTCGTGAATTCTTCTCGACGGCGAGCGCGTGGTTTGAAGTAATTTTTATTTCTTCTAACCCGATTGGCGGCGAGAAAGAACCGATAAAATAGAAGAAGACAAAAACGAAACGGCTTCTCATTTTCAGAAAAGCCGTTTCGTTTTTTAAGGTTTATAAATTATTAAATGCCGAATAATCTGGGCGGCGCTTTCTTTTGCAGAAGTTTCCGCAATTTCAGGCGCGCTTTGTGCAATTGCGATTTTGACGTGCCGACCGAACAGCCGAGAATTCTGGCGACTTCTTCGTGTTCGTAACCTTCGACATCGTGCAGAACGAATACATTTCGATAACCATTCGGAAGTTGTGCAATCGCGTTTTCGATGGCGATTTTGTCGACGACCGGCATTTTTCGCGGATTTTCCGTGCCGCCGACCACTTGAACGGGCGTTTCGCCTTCTTCGGTCGTCTTTTCAAATTTCACGTTGCGCTTGCGAAAGTGCATCAAAACTTGATTAACCGTCAGGCGATGGAGCCAGGTTGTAAAAGCCGAGTCGCCGCGAAAACTTCCGATTTTGCGATAAAGCTGAATAAAAACATCTTGCGTTAAATCTTCCGCTTCAGTCGCATTTTGCAGCATTCGCAGACAAATCGAATAAACACGGCGATGATGACGCTGATAAATTTCTTCAAAAGCCATCATATTGCCGGAAGCGGCGGCTTGCGTCAACTCAAAGTCTTTAGCTGAACTTATATCAGCCACCTGCTTTACGTCGGTGAATTCTTTCTTTTCGCTTTTGCCTTGCTCCGTATCTTGCCAAACGGGATAACTTAATGTTTCTGTTGTCGTTGTCATTTCAAATTCCCCCTTACACTTGCTTGTATTACAATTCTTGTGCCACAAGTTTTTCTAATAACGTTCATAAGATATTTCGCGCTCTTAAAGCCATTTTGTTGCATTTGTACAGGCATACTTTTATATTCGCCGTTCATCCAAGTTTGGATTTAAACGAAAGCGTATAATGACTGACGCATCTGATACACGACTCGTCTTTTGTATCAAAACGTTACTGTTTGTCGACTGTTTTAAATAGCTGTTATTATTCAAAAGTATCAGAAAAATTCCGAGCGGAGATTTTGTAAGTATGAAAAAGGTTTGGTTTATAAAATCTTTAATTCAAATATGTGTCGTTTTATTTTTGACGTGCGGCATTTTTGCACAGCAGAAAACTATTCCGCAGATAAAAAGTCAAGAGGTTTCCGACGGCGACGGTTTGCCGGTTTTGCTTAAACATCTGCCTGATTGGGAAAATGTCCGAAATCGTGCAACTTATACGAACAACACCGACGATTTGCGTCAGGCGTTAGGCAATCGTCCGGTTTTCGGATTGATTGATTTTGAAGTCGGAACCGAAGCCGTCGCCGCGCCTTATAATCAAGGAAAACTTCTTATCGTCGAATTTACGACGCCGCAGAATTCGGTCGAAACCGATAACAAAGTCAATCAATTTCTGGCGGAAGCGGGACAAAATTCCGCGTTTTTTTATCGCCGCATCGGAAATTACAATGCTTTCGTCTTCGATGCACCGGACGAAGCGTCGGCGAACGTTCTGCTTGACCAGGTTAAATACGAAAAGACGATTCAATGGCTCGGAACGAATCCGTTTTTACTGCATCGTGCGGAACGAGCTTTTATCAACGACACTTCAGACCTCTTTATTTCAACGCTTTTAATAATTTTATCCGGCATCGGACTGGCAATTTTGACCGGTCTCGCGGTCGGCATTACATTCTTTTATCTGCGCGAACAAAAACGTTCGACGATGGATGCTTTTTCCGACGCCGGCGGAATGATTCGCCTTAATTTAGACGATTTGACTCCGCAGATTTCGTCCGGGAAATTTCTTGAATAGTACAAAACTAAAAGTGAAAAGCTAAAGAATCGTCGTTTTCACTATTCACTTTTTAAGGCAGCGTTTCAATCAACCTTTCAACGTCTTCTCGATTGTTGAAAAAATGCGGCGCGATACGAATTCGGTCGTTGCGCGGCGAAACGATAATGTTTTCACGCTCTAAATGCTTGGCGATTTCCGTCGGAGACAAGCCGTCGAGGTGTTTTATGCAGACGATTTGCGACTTTTCATTTTTGGTGCGTGAACTGACGATTTCATAATTTTTTCCTGCCAGCAATTCGCACAAATAATCGGTTAATTCTTCCAAATATCCTTGAATCTTCTCAGCTCCTGTTTCCTGTAAAAGTTTTGCGCTTTGCTCTAAACCGTAAAAAAGCGAAATGCTTCCCGTTCCTGTTTCCCACGCCAGAGCGTTTGGTTTGTATTCTTGCTCGGTGTCTTCAAAATCAAAAGGCTCGCCGACGCTTATCCAGCCGACTAAAGTTGGTTCGATTCTTTCTCTGGCGCGGTCTGAAAGATACAAAATACCGCAGCCTTCGGGCGAGCAAAGCCATTTATGACTCGCGCCCGCCGCTGCATCGACCATTTGCGCGTCCAAATCAAACGGCGTTGTGCCGAGCGCCTGAATAATATCAACGACAAAAAGCGCGCCAACCGCTCGCGCCGCGCGTCCGATGCGTTCCAAATCGGCGCGAAAACCCGAACCGTATTGCACCGCGCTAACTGCAACGAGTTTTGTGTTTTCATCAATTAGACTAATAAACTCATTCAAATCAATCCGCCCGTTTCTCTCCGGGCAAAGCCGCAGATTGACACCGAACGCATCTCTGACTCTGCGCCAGGCATAAAAATTAGCGGGAAATTCTTTCGCAAAACTCACGATATTGTCGCCTTTTCGCCATTTCAAACCGTTGGCAATCGTCGAAAGCCCGTCCGAAGTATTTCGCATAAAAGCAATCTGTTCAGGTTTTACTTTGAGCATTTGCGCGGTAATCGCACGTGCGCGATTTTTAGTATCAATCCACTTGTTAAAATTAAGCGAGCCGTTTTCGCTGACATCGTGCAGTTGACGATTGACAGCTTCGACCGAAACAGTCGGCAAAGGCGCAACCGCCGCGCTGTTTAAATAAACGTAATTTCGAGTTATCGGAAATAATTGGCGGATTTTTTCGTTCAATCTGGTAAACTCCTTTAATTTCTTTGACAAAATGTTTTAACTGCCGAATAATTTTCAGTGCGATTTGGAAAATACTCCAACCGAAAACCTCAAGTTATACATCGAAAATGCATTACAATTATGTTCGACTTTAAAAGAAAAAATCAATTCGATTTCGGAAATGTAGCAGCCGGCGATGACCGCGACATCGAAGTTTATCGTCTGAAAAAGGAATCTCGACAGGGACTTTGGTCGGAAAGTTTGAAACTTCTGCGCGATATTATTTTAATCGTCGCCGTTTTTCTGCTGCTCGGCGTTTTCGTCGCGCAACCGGTCGTCGTTGAAGGAACTTCGATGCTGCCGCAGCTTCACGACGGCGAGCGTCTGTTGGTTGACAAATTAATTTATTATAAATTCAGAAGTTTTGATTGGGGACATCTGAGTCGCGGCGACGTAATTGTTTTCTGGTATCCGAAAGATCCCGATAAAAGCTACGTCAAGCGGGTTATCGGCTTGCCGGGCGAAACCGTCGAGATGCGGAGCGGTGTGGTTTTTATCAATGGACAGGAATTGAACGAAAATTATCTCGACGCCGAACATAATCAATCTCTGCAAAACTTCAAACCAACCCGAGTTGACGAGCATTTTTACTTTGTGATGGGCGACAACCGCGATAATTCTTCCGATTCGCGCATTTGGGGTCTAGTTCCCGAAAAATATATTTACGGCAAAGTGTTTTTTCGTTACTGGAATCCGTCAAACATCGGATTTATCGAACACGGTAGATACAACTTGCCGGAAAAAGCGAAAACGGATAATGCTCGCGCAGAAGGTGAAGAAGAAAACGAAGAATAAGAGATAGCAGCAAAAAGGCGCAAAAGTCTCAAAAATATTTTTTGTATTTTATGCGCTTTTTTGCTGCTATTGTTCCTAAAATGAATTTAACGAAAAAAGCGATTTTGGTTCTCGAAGACGGACGCGCCTTTCGCGGCGAGACTTTCGGCGCGGAAGGTGAAACTTTCGGCGAGATGGTTTTTAATACATCAATGTCCGGTTATCAGGAGATTTTGACCGACCCGAGTTATGCCGGACAAATCGTCTGTATGACGTATCCGCTCATCGGAAACTACGGCGTAAACGAAGAGGACACCGAATCGCGCCGACCTTGGGTTGAAGGCTTTGTCGTGCGCGAAGCAAGCCGCGTCGCGTCGAATTGGCGTTCGACGGAAACTTTGGATTCGTATTTAAAACGCCACAAGATCGTCGGCATCGAACACATTGACACGCGCGCGCTCGTCCGCCATATTCGCAGCAAAGGCGCGATGCGTTCGGCAATTTCAACCGTAGATTTAAATGAAAAAAGTTTGCTCGGAAAGATTCTGACTTCACCGGAAATGAAAAATCGTGAGCTGGCAAGTTCGGTCACAATCGAAGAAGCTTTTGAATATAAAGCTGAAGGTATGGAGAAATTTCACGTTGTCGCTTTTGATTTCGGCGTAAAAACAAATTCTCTGCGCGAATTTGCAAAATTCGGCTGCCGTTTGACAATCGTTCCCGCCGAAACGTCAGCGGAAAAAATTCTTGAATTAAAACCTGACGGAATTTTCCTTTCAAACGGTCCCGGTGACCCGTCGGCAATGCAAAAAGTTGTCGAAGAAATAAAAAAGCTGACTGAAGAAAAGGTGCCGATGTTCGGTATTTGTCTCGGACACCAGATTCTCGGACAAGTTTTCGGCGGCGAAACGTATAAATTGAAGTTCGGGCATCGCGGCGGCAATCAGCCGATTATGGATTTGACAACCGGACGAGTTGAAATAGCTTCGCACAATCACGGTTTTGCCGTCGAAGCGGCGAGCTTGCCGGAAAATGTCGAAGTTACTCACGTTAATCTCAACGACCAAACCGTTGCGGGTTTGCGCCACAAAACTTTGCCTGTTTTTTCCGTGCAGTATCATCCCGAATCAGCGCCGGGACCGCACGATTCCGCTTATCTTTTCGAGAGATTCGTTGAAATAATGGAAAGCCGCAAGTAAAACTCTTACTGGTCATACCGAACGGAAACCGGAATGTCGCCGCTTATTCCCCATTGAATCGCCTTAAAGCCTTCGGTGCTTTCTAACAAATACCAAATGCCTTGCCGGAAAACCGCGATGTCGTGTCTGCCGTCGCCGTCGTAATCGCCGGGAACGGGAATGTCGGTCGAAAGTCCGAACTGAATCGCCCGAAACCCTCGGTTGTCAAAAGCTCATACCAGGTGCCTTCTGACGGACGGTAGACGACGAAATCCGCTCGTCCGTCGCCGTCATAATCGCCGGTGAGAGGAATGTCGGAAGCAATGCCGAATTGAACTGAGAAATACGTATTGTCTGAACTGCGGCGAACCCACCAGGTGCCGGTTGACGGACGATAAATCGCAATATCGGTAATGCCGTCGTAGTCGTAATCAGCCGGAACAGGCTTGTCGCCGCTTACACCCCACTGAACGGCGCGAAATTGATTGTTTGAGCTTTGAGAACTATACCAAAAGCCGTTCTGCGGGCGAAAAACCGTGTTGTCGGTAAATCCGTCGCCGTCGTAATCGCCGCCGACGGGAACGTCGCCTAAAAGTCCCCACTGAAAACATTGCCGGTTGCTTGTTCCGTTTGTGCTGCAGAAAAATGCGGGCGAACCGATGAGGTTGCCGTTGCTTCTCCAGTAAACAAACGGAAGCGGATTTTTGTATTCGGGAATTACGCGCCGCACCTCGAAACTCGCCTCGCCCGAATTATAACCGATGAAACCGTCCCGGCTACGCAAAACATACAAAGCTGAATTTGACGGGCGCAGAACTGCGATGTCAGTTTTGTCGTCATTGTCGTAATCAGCAAGTCGCGTCGCCTGCGAAGTGATTGTAATCAAACGTGTGACGACAAATTCAAATTCCGTCGAATTAATGAAAATCAGTTTATCGTCAGATTGAACCGCAATTTCGTTTGCTGACAAATTTTTTGCTCCACCGATTAAACGCCCGTCGCTGGTAAAAAGTCCGGTTTGAAAATTCGAGTAGAAAGAACCGGAAACGATAAATCTTCCGTCAGAGCGCACAGCAAGTCCGCTGCCCGCTACGTTACCGGTAAAACTTGTGTCTCGCGTTCCATTGCTAAAAAAACGGTATGTTCGGTCGGCAACCGCTAAAATTTTTCCGTCGGGCAAAATCGCAAAGTCGAAACCTGGCGTAAGAAAGCCGTCCCAAAAAGCGACAATGCCGTTTGTGCCGAAATTTGCCGACGGAGAACCGTCTGGATTGAATGAAACTAAGAAACTGGAGACGCCGGAATGAGGAACTGTTACCCCGCCGTATCCGCCCGCCAAAATTCGCCCGTCGGCGAACAGCGCAACTTTGGTGAAAAGCCCTTGGGTAAATCCCTGCAATTCATAATAAACAGCACCACCGTCGCCGAAACTTGTGTCGAGGCTTCCATTTGAGTTAAAACGGAAGATGGCGGCGCGTGCTTCGTCCCGAGTTTCCCCGACGGCGACGATTTTTCCGTCCGGTTGGACAACGACAGCATTTAAAGCGTTGACGCCTCTGCGGTTGATGGTCGCTTTGCCGTTGTTTCCGAAGTTTGTGTCGAGTCTGCCGTCGGCGTCGAAGCGAGCGATTAGAAAATTTACCGAATTGGTTGCCGGCGACTCTACATATCCGGCAACGATAATTTTTCCGTCCGGTTGTAAGGCAACCGCATAGGCTACTTCATTGGTTGGTGAAATTGCCGCATAAACTTTACCGCCTACGCCAAAACTCGCGTCCAACCCGCCGTTCGGATTATAGCGCACCAAAACTATGTCATAGTTCAGACCTCCTATTCCCTGACGAAGAGCGTATCCGGCAACAATGATTTTGCCGTCCGGCTGAATCACTATGGCTGTAGCTTGCGCCACTTCGCCGACATAAGTCGTAACTCTGCCGTTCGTCCCGAAAGTCGGGTCTAAAACTCCAGTGGCGTAAGCCGACGACAGCGAAAACAAAATGACCGCAAAGAGAATTGAAAATTTCACAATTGATTGAGATACAAAGTTTTTCATAACACGCTTTTCTTTCTGAAAGGATTGGGAAAGTATTTAGACCATCGGAGGGAATTGCTACTAAATTAAATTCGGCACATTCTTCGTCGAATGTAGCATACGAAAAAGCGCAATAACAAGAAATTTCCGTGTTTCCACATCTGATTCGCCAAACGCATTTGAAACTTTGCCCTAAAATCGGCAATAATTACCCTTTTGCCTGATTTGGTTGGATATTCTTTTAACAAAGATAGGGCTGTCATGACATTCAATTTAAAGAAATTTAACAGAGGGTATTTTAACAAGTGGAACTTATACTGGTTCTTGTAATCAAGGTTGCGGCAATTGTTTTAGCACAAAACGTGTTGAAAAATGGTAAAAATACTTTCCAGTTTTAAGGCACGGAATATGCTTTTAGAAGATAAAGTGCATTATTTTTATTAATTATCTCTAAAGACTTAATTTTTTGAGACACGTTATATAAATGGTTAGTTTTCTACGGTTTTAATACAGTAATTTATTCATAAAAATAGGTGGTTTTTTTTAATGGAATCTACAATTCTTTATCTGATCCCGGCATTAGGGATTTTTGGATTAGTTGTCATGGCAGTGCAATCTTCATGGGTATTTAAGCAACCTACGGGTGAAGCCAATATGGTTGAACTTGCAGGCTATATTGCCGAAGGCGCGATGGCGTTTTTAAAAGCCGAGTGGAAAGTATTAACTTACTTTGCGATTATTGCGGCAATACTTCTTGCATGGTCCGGAACGATGGTTGAAACTTCTTCTCCGGTAATTGCAGTCTCATTTATCATCGGTGCGGTTTTGAGCGCGACTGCCGGTTACATCGGAATGAATATCGCAACCAAAGCGAATGTCAGAACGACTCAAGCCGCTCGTACCGATTTAAAAGGAGCTCTAAAAGTCGCTTTTACCGGCGGAACCGTGATGGGGCTTGGAGTGGCGGGACTTGCCGTTTTAGGTTTAGGTTCCTTGTTTATCGTTTTTTATAACATTTATGTTGTCAATGTCGGCGGTTCCGTTAATGGAGCCGCAATGGAAAAAGCAATCGAAGTTCTCGCCGGTTTCTCGTTAGGTGCGGAATCAATCGCTCTTTTTGCCAGAGTCGGCGGCGGAATTTATACCAAAGCGGCTGACGTCGGCGCGGATTTAGTCGGTAAAGTCGAAGCCGGAATTCCCGAAGATGACGTGAGAAATCCGGCGACTATTGCCGATAACGTCGGCGATAACGTCGGCGACGTTGCCGGAATGGGCGCGGATTTGTTCGGCTCTTATGTGGCGACAATCTTAGCGACGATGGTTCTGGGACGCGAGATTGTCGCAAGTGACAATTTCGGCGGTCTTTCTCCGATACTTCTGCCGATGCTGATTGCCGGACTTGGAATTATATTTTCTATCATCGGCTTTTCATTCGTCAGAATTTCCGATGATAAAGGTAATGTTCAAAGAGCAATGAACATCGGGAACTGGATTTCGGTCATTATTACGGTAATTGCCTGTTACTTTATTGTGATGTGGATGATGCCTGCAAATATGACGCTTCGAGGTCATAACTTCACGAACACGGGAGTTTTTCTGGCAATCTTGGTCGGCTCATTCGTCGGCGCTCTGATGAGTATTGTGACTGAATTCTACACGGCGATTGGAAGAAGACCTGTTAATTCAATCATTCAACAATCCGATACGGGCGCTGCCACTAATATTATCGGCGGTCTTTCCGTTGGGATGGAGTCTACTTTAGTTCCGACGCTTATTCTGGCAGCCGGTATTTATTTGTCCCACTACTTTGCCGGTTTATACGGCGTTGCGATTGCGGCGGCGGGAATGATGGCGACAACGGCTATGCAATTAGCTATCGATGCTTTCGGACCGATTGCCGATAACGCCGGCGGCATTGCCGAGATGAGCAGACTTCCGAAAGAAGTCAGACAAAGAACCGATATTCTAGACGCTGTCGGAAATACGACAGCCGCAACAGGTAAAGGTTTTGCCATCGCTTCAGCCGCTCTGACGGCTCTGGCATTATTTGCAGCTTACGTTGGTCTTGCCGGTATCAGCTCAATTGATATTTATAAAGCGGATGTTCTTGCAGGTTTACTCGTCGGCGCAATGATTCCTTTTATCTTTTCTTCTCTTTGTATCGCAGCCGTTGGCAGAGCGGCAATGGCGATGGTCAAAGAAGTCAGACGCCAGTTCAAAGAAATTCCGGGAATTATGGAGTATAAAGCCAAACCGGAATATGAGAAATGTGTAGCTATTTCTACGCAGGCATCTCTGAGAGAAATGATGCTTCCCGGCGCAATCGCTTTAATTACTCCGGTCCTCGTCGGATTCATTTTCGGACCGGAAGTTCTCGGCGGTTTACTGGCGGGCGTTACCGTCTCGGGCGTTCTGATGGGAATGTTCCAAAACAATGCCGGCGGCGCCTGGGATAATGCTAAAAAATCATTTGAAGCCGGCGTAATGATTAACGGAAAAATGGAGTACAAAGGCAGCGAAGCACATAAAGCGAGCGTCACGGGCGATACCGTCGGCGACCCGTTCAAAGACACTTCGGGTCCTTCAATGAATATTCTTATTAAACTTATGAGTATTGTGGCATTAATTATTGCTCCGCATATCGCAATTAATTCAAATCACAAATCTCCGGTCGAAGCGCCGAAAGTTAAAGTGGAAAGAACAGTTGAAGTTCCTGCTGAAAAGAGACTGTAAGAAGAAATTGTGTGACCAATCATTAAAGAATAAAAAAACCTTAATTCATAGGGCTTTTTTATTCTTTAATGATTTTTACCGATAAATATTAGGCGGCGGATTGTTGTCGAAAATATTTTTGACCGAATCGCGCATTAAAACAAGGATTGAAAAAACGCCGAGAATAGTGCCAAACGGCATCATCGCGCAATTTATACAGCTCATCACAAAGCAAAAAGTATAGTTGCGGTGCTCTTTCAAAAAACGTCCGGCGTAAAAATTACAAATTGAAAGCGTCCAGCCGCCGATGATAAAAACAGAGGCGAGAACGATAAAAAACCAGCCGAAGGCGGCGGGCGGTGGCGGATTTGTTCCGTCATCCAGTCTGCCCGTGACCATCATAATGCCGAGGAACAGATGAATAAAAGGAATGCAGGAGAAGAAAGCGTTGATTGCGGCATAAATCTTAAATCCGAGCGAAAGGTGACCTAAATGCTGTTCGTCTTTGGCGCGTTCAAACTGCGGCTGAAAATTTCCCGGCGGTGTCAGAGGTTGTGAGTATGGCGACGGATTTTGTTAGTAAGACTCGTTTTGGTAATCTTCAAAGCGATATTGAGATCGTTCGTCAAAAGTCGTCGGTCGGTAATTGTCGTCGGGAAAATTTTTATTGTTCATACAATTTAAAACTGATAATTAACCGTTAATGTTCACTCTTCTTAAATAAATCAGCTAAAATTTAGCGATTCGCAAAAAAATTGTATCATGGTGAAAGCCGTTTGAAATTTTTTTCGGAGACGATTTATGAATATAATTAAAGTCAATTCAGTTCAGCGCGAGGAAATGATTGATATTACACGCGAAGTCGAATATGTGGTTGCCGATTCGGGCACGAAAGAAGGCGTCTGTGTTTTGTTCACGCAGCATACGACTTGCGGTTTGACGATAAACGAAAACGCTGACCCGCACGTTAAAAGCGATATGCTCGGATTTCTTCGCGGTCTGATTCCGCAGTTTTACGAAGGCTTTCGTCATTCCGAACAAAACTCTGACGCGCATATCAAATCTTCACTTGTCGGCTCAAGCGTTACCGTTCCTTTCCAAAACGGCAAATTATTTCTCGGACGCTGGCAGGCGATTTATTTGTGCGAGTTTGACGGCGCGCGAGAAAGAAGCGTTTTGCTGAAAATTATTTAGGCGCGAAAACACAAAAATCCTAAAACTAATCAGCCACAAACAAACACGAAAATCCACGAAGTAAAATATACAATTTTTCGCGAATTTTCGTGTTTGTGCGTGGCTAACTTTTTGTGTTTTACCGAGTTACAATTTTCCTTCGGCTTCCTTTTCGCGAATATCTTCGTCAATCGTCTCTTCGTCGCCTTCCGCCGCGCCGGGGGTTCTGCCTGGGTCGCCGCTCGTATTGCGGTCGTCTTTGTTTTGCGATGGGGTTATTTTAACCGCGTTGTCATCTGCCGATTGGTTGTCATCTCGATTGTTTTCCGTTGTCATAAATTTTACTCCTTAACATTAAAACATTCAGCAATTTTTGTTTATTCAAATATACACAAACCTAAAAATCTTGTCGCCGTGTTTCATCAAACAATCGGAAATCAAGTTGGCGATTAAAACAAATCAAGCAAACCGCAGCGGCTCAATTCAGCCCTTGATTTATTCTGGTTAGTTTGAAACGGATTTTCAATGATGATGCTCGTCTTCGGCTTCGCGCAATTTGGCGACATCAAGAACTTTCGTATATTCGTCGAAGTGAAACATCGAATCGTCCTTACAGTTTTCGCAGTAATAACTGATTTCCTCGCCGAGCCACATATCCTTCATATAAAACGCAATCAGACAGCCGTAACAACGCTGGATGCGCTTGCCGAACTGTTCTAAAACTTCCGCCTTGTTTTCCATTGTTTTAACTCTAAATTACTTGCGCGGAAAAACCAAAATCGCGTCGCCGACCGCTCGCTCGCCTTCTTTGTCCGAAGGTTTGTTGATGATTTTGCCGTCCAAAAACATCGTCGTCGAACCGCCGCCGTCCAAATTCATCGCGTCGGTCGCGCCCAATTCGAGCAGAAACGCCGCCAAATCCGGCAAGCTGATTCCGCCGCTTTCTTCGCTTCTGCCGTCAACTGTGACCATCAAAAATTTTCCGTCGTTTAATTTCGCCACCGCCGTCCGCGGATGATGCGTTTCGACAAACGATTTTGAAGTTTTTTCAGCTTCATAATCAATCTGGATTTTGCGGTTTCTAATCAGTTCGGGAACGCCGCTGACAATATCTTCAGATGATGTAAAAGGCGCAAACTGTTTTACTGGATTGGTTGTCAACCCTGTTGCGAAATCAATACTGCTGAATTGATATTTTATCGCTGCGCCAATTCGTACGCTTGATAAAATTTCTTCTCGTCTTTTGCCGCTTGCCGAAATTACGAAACCATTCGCGGGAATTTCAACGCTGCCTTTGCCATCCAGAATCCGAGCAATTTTTTCGTTTTGAACGATAATTTCTAATCCGTTAGCATCGGTTAAAGTTGTGTGATGAAACTCCGGCGTGAAGACAACAAGGTCATTTTCTTTTCTCTGACGATTGATTCCAATCGAATCAAAGTTTTTTTTGCCGGTAGATAAGATTCCGAGTAAATTCAAATGATTAATGCTGACACTCGTTTGTTTCGGATTATTACTGATAAAAAGCGCGATTCTGTTAGCGTTCGATTCGCTTAGAACTTTGCCGTCAATCTTTAAAGCTCCGACATCATCGCCTTCATATATGCTTTTATCTATCCGAAAAAATCCCGCGTTGATTGCCGCAATCGCGCCGTGTCTGGCGGCAATCGAAGAAGTTTTCTCCAGTCCAATCGCCTCGTCCATCGCGTGAATAACATCAAGCCGAACTTTCCCTAAATCGAGCCGCAAAAGATTGAAGACGACAGATTCGTCTTTGCCGTCCGCCGATTTCATCTGCTTCGTGATTTTCGCGTGTTCGATTCCGTCTCGAATTTTTTGGAAATCCTGCGCCGAAATTGAAAAACACGAAATGATTAACCACAAGTGAACGCAAATAAATACAGACAATTTTTTCATAGTTTTATTTGTGCTTTCTTATTTCTTAAATTAAAAATGATTTTAATGCAAAGTAGTTATTTGTTGAAAATTTTCCAATTACCGTTCCAATCGAATTCTTCGAGCGCGGAAAAACGTTTTTTGTAATCGTAAAAGGAATTTCCTTTGTAAGCATAACCCGGATAATAAAAGGTTTTGCCGTTTTTTGAAGCAAAATCAATTGTCAAAAGCATTGTAAAAATTCCCAGACTGCGCGAAATTTCCGATGGTTCGAACATTGCGTAAACGGCGGAAACTGCCGACGCGCCGACATCAAAAAAAGATGCGGCAAGTAATTTATTTTTTTCATAAACGCAGACTTCCAACGCTTCGCACGGCACATCGGCAGGCTCAGACGACAAAAAATCATACAGCGAATCAGGAACGGCATGATTGAAACGCTGCCTATGACGTTCAAACAAATCTTCCTTTTCTGGCGTGATTTCAATCGGGCGAAAAACGATTTGCAAATCCTGATTTTTTCTCAAAACTCGCCGCTGGCTTTTTGAAATTTCAAACTTCTCAAGATGAATGCGAAGCGGCAAAACTCTGCGCAATTCGTTTTCATGAAATCCGATGTTGTAACGAAAAAAATGTTCGCCGAAATGCCGCCACCCGTCAGCAAGCAGCCAGTCAAGCTGTTGCGGCGAAACCTTCGGTGTGTAAAACTCTTCATTGATGAACGAAGGAAAATCTTTAAGCATAGAACGGAGAAAATATACTAAACCCAATTTGCCCGCCAAAATCTGTGCGGCTTGCAGTCGCCCTTTCGAGTGGCGCAAGAAATGGGAAAAAGATTGGGAGAATGTAAAATTCTGCTCGGAACGCTGTCGGCGCGTCAAAAGCGGCGACCGGTAAAGTATCTTGCCGAACAATCAATCTTCATCGCGGCTTCAATTTTCACGGTAATTATTTTTCGTCCAAACATTTTACAGCAAGCTCATGAAACTTTCGGCGCACCGAATTAATGTTTTCAAAGGGCAAATCGCGCGCGTGCGTCCGATTGGTCAGCAAAATAAAAATTCTTTCCGTTTCCGGTTCAATCCAAAGAGAAGTTCCCGTAAAACCGAGATGCCCGAAACTGTCTTTTGCAAGAAATTCGCTTGCAGTAGAATCTTTTGTTTCTGCAAGTTGAAAGGCAATCGAACGTGCTTCATTTAAGCCTCTGGTGAAATTTGTGCGGAATAATTTGCAGGTTTCTGGTTTTAGTAAAACGGTTTCTTCTGCTAAAAATTGCTGAGCTATTTTGAATGTTTCAAACACATTTGAAAAAAGTCCGGCGTGTCCCGAAACGCCGTTCATAAAATAACAATTTCCGTCGTGAACTTCGCCCCAGATTTGATAATCGCGGAATTGGTAGTTGGAAATATCCAAACTTAAATTGACACACATTTGCTTTTCATACTCATTTCCAAATTCACACGCCGCAATCTCTCTTCTCAAAGTATCTAATCCGCCGATAAAAGTTTGCATTAACCCGAGTCGGGTAATTATTTCCGTTACTGCAAGATGATGTAACTCAGTTCCATAAACTTTTTCGACTAAAAACCCTAGCAGCAAAAAATTAAAATCACTGTAGACAACTTTTGAATTCATCGGATTTTCGAGCGGAATTTCAAGAATCTCTTTCAACACAAATTCGTTTACTCTTTTATCAGATAAACCCATATATTTGGCTTCATATCTCAACAAAAAATCTTGAGATAAATAAAAAGGTTTCCACACTGGAAAGCCTGAAGTGTGCGTCAATAAATTTTGAATTGTGATTTGACGCTTTTCGTTTGTATCAAATTCGGGAAAGTATTTTGCGATTCTATCGATTAAACTTATTTCGCCCTTTTCAATTAATTTTGCGCACAATAAACCCGTCACGAGCGGTTTCGTCAAACTCGCCAAATCGTAAATCGTATCAATTCTCGCTTCGATTTTTTCAGGTTCGACGACGGCAAAGCCGAGCGCGTCGTGGAAAACAATCTCGCTTTTTTCCGCGACGAGATAAACGGCGGACGGAAAATCTTTCGCGTCAATTCGTAGTTGTAAAAATTCGGAAATTTTTTCGGATTTCATTTTGGGAAAACTTTCTTTGCGTGTTCGTCAATTTTTTCTAAAACGCCCAATGCCAAACCTAATGCGCGTCGTCCGTCCTGCGCCGTAACCGGCGGCGTTTTGTCCTGCAAAATCGAATCGACAAACGCTTCGATTTCAGCGCGAAGCGGTTCAATGTCGTTAATTTCCAAACGGTTTATCGAAATTCCCAAAAGCGGATGAATGGCGTTCGGCGCGAGCGAAGTGACGGAAGCAAATTTTGTCGCGTAGTCTAAAACGACATAGGAATTTGTTTGATAAAAACGAGTTTTGCGAATTTTTTCTGTACCAATTCTTGAAGCCGTGATGTTGGCGACCGCGCCGTTTTCAAATTCGATGCGAGCATTTGCCGCGTCAACTTTGTCGCTGATTACGGGAATGCCGACGGCGTGAATTGAGGAAACTTTCACGTTTTCGCCGACGAGCCAGCCGATTGCGTCCAGATCGTGAATCATCACGTCTAACACGACATCGACATCGAGCGAGCGATTCGGAAAAGGCGAAACGCGGTGAATCTCGAAATAAAGCGGTTTCGTGACAAACGGGCGAAGCGCGACCATCGCCGGATTAAATCTTTCGAGTTGTCCGACCATAATTTTCGCACCGGATTTCGCGGCGGCTTCTATCATCAAATCGGCTTCTTCTAAAGTTCTGGCAATCGGCTTTTCGACTAAAACATGAACGGCTTTTTCCAAAAAAGCGCAGGCAATTTCGCAATGAGTTTCAGTCGGCGTGGCGATTGAAACAGCTTCGACTTTATCAAGCAATTCGTGCCAATCAGTGAAGTATTTGCAATTATTTTCTTTAGCAATTGCCCGCACGGTTTCTTCATTCTCATCGCAAACGCCGATTAATTTAGTTTTCCCTTTGTTTGATAATTCCGCGTGATTGCGGGCGTGATGTCGTCCGAGCGAACCGACTCCGATGACCGCGGTCTTTAGTTTTCGGTTTTCGGTTTTCGGCGATTGATTGTTTTCCATAATTTGAAAGCAAAACTCTTTTGGTCAATACTTAACATTTTCAGTGAAGATGTCGGAAATTACAAAGACCAAAGACCAAAGACCAAAGACCAAAGACCGATTGATTTGGCTTTTTTTCGTGTTGTTTGCAGTTTTCGTTTATTTTTTCGCTCTCGACTCGATTGCGCTTTTAGGTCCTGATGAGCCGCGTTACGCCGAAGTTGCGCGCGAGATGTTTAAAAAAAATGATTGGATTACGCCGACAATCGGCGGTTTTGATTGGTTTGAAAAGCCCGCGCTGCTTTACTGGCTGGAAATTGTTTCGTATAAAATTTTCGGCGTTTCCGAGTTTGCAGCGCGTTTCGGTTCGGCTTTATTCGGACTTGGAACGATTTTTAGTTTATGGATATTAGGAAAAAATCGTCCACAGATAAACACAGATGAACACAGATTAGAGAATCAAAATTCAAAGACTGCAGACCAAAAATCAAAGACCAATTTTGCTAATTGGCTTTTCCTGATTTCCGCTTCTTCAATCGGGCTTTTAACATTTTCGCGCGCGGCGAGTTTCGATATTATTTTGACTTTTCCGATAACGGCTTCACTTGTCGGATTTTTTATTTTCGACCAATCAAACAAAAAAACATTTACCACTTACCATTTACCACTCATCGCTTTTTACTTTTTCATCGGTGTTGCGCTACTCGCCAAAGGTCTTGTCGGCATTGTTTTTCCGTTTGCGATTGCTGCGTTTTACTTTCTTCTTTCGCGCAAACTTCCAAGCAAAACTTTTGTCGTCAGTTTGTTTTGGGGAACGATTTTGAGTTTATCGGTTGCGGCGATTTGGTATGTGCCGATGTATCGAGCGAACGGCTGGAAATTCGTTGATGAGTTTTTTATTCAGCAGCAATTCGAGCGATATACTTCAAACAAATATCTGCACCCGCAGCCGTTCTGGTTTTTCTTTTTGGTTTTGCCGTTGATGACAATTCCCTGGCTGCCGTTTTTTCTGGCTTCGATTTGGGATTTCTTAAAAGTCCAAAGTCCAAAGTCCAAAGTCCAAAGTCAAAAAAATTCTCCGCGTCTCCGCATCTCCGCATCTCCACTTCTTCTTTTCTCATTTTCCTGGCTTCTCGTTCCGCTGGTTTTTTTTAGTTTTTCCGGCTCGAAACTTCCCGGATATATTTTGCCTGCGCTTCCGGCAACTTTGATTTTGACGGCGGAATACGTTTCGAGATTTGTGCAGAAATCTAAAAATCGAAAGACAATTGTTTGGCTTGTCGCATTTACAACTTTCGCCGTTGTTGCCGTCTGTTTGCAGTTTTTCGTCGTGCCTTTCTCGCAATCTGAAACCGTAAAACCTTTAATCGAATCGGCAAATGCAAACGGTTACACAAACGAAAAAGTTTTGAATTTGAATACGATTTCGCACAGCGCGGAATTTTACGCCGCAGGCAGACTTGTGCGAACCGACGACGGAAAGCAAAGGCGTTTTTTCGACGCGGCGGAAATTGTCGGGGAAATGAAGCGCGAAGATGCGAAAAGTGTTTTGGTTTTAGTTCCGATTCAATATCTCAACCAATTGACCGAAAGCGATTTGGTCGAAGCAAAAGTTTTGGGCGACAACACGGAGTTGGCGGTAGTTTTGATAAAAGTAAAATAATTTCAGGTTAATTTGAACTTATAAAATAAAATTATTCAGTCGCTTTGGTGCTTTCCAAAAAGTTTCAATGGCATCTATAATCGTGCAAAAGGCATCTTTTGATATTAGAAAGACGCTGGATATGTCGAGATACTTGCTACCTGATTCCCCTTGAAGTTTCTTGATTTATTTTGCGTCTTTCGCCATTCAATTTTTTATAACAAACATCAATGAAAAAAGTTTTATCCGTCGTTTTATTTGCAGTTTTTTCCGTTAATGCGTTTGCGCAGAACACGCAGTCGAGGTTTGATTTAACAAATTACGGCGTTAGAATCGAGCCGGATAAACGCTTGATGGTTGTGATGGCTGCGCTCGAAGCGGCGGGAATGGAAACGCCTTTGACGGAAAAAGGCGCGGAGTTTCGCCAAAAGCTGCGTGCGGATTTGCAGGATTTAAGTCCGGAACTGCGCCAGAAATTAAAAACCTTTGTCGATCAATACAAACGTCGTCACGCGGACGCTTCGCAAGCCGAGATTATCTCGCCGTTTATTTCGATGGCTTACACTTTGAGTCCCGCGCCGGATTTGTCAGACCCGGCGCGAACGACGGATTTGCCGGGCGATTTGTTGGAGGTTCTCGACTTTGCGCCGCTCGTGCGCGAGTTTTACCGTCGTTCTTTTAATACGAAAGTTGACGGTTATCTAAAAGATTACCAATCGGCGGGCGACGGAATGCGAAAATCCGCTGTCGAAATGGTCGGCGAACTGCTCGAATACCTGCACACAAAACCGCAATTAACTTACACCGAACGAGTGAAAACCAATGTGCCTTCCACCAAAGACAAAAAGAAAACTCTGGAAAAGGTTGAAATCCGCGAACACGAACGAAGATTTTTCATCGTGCCGGAACTGCTGGCTTCCAAAGGAACGATAAATTTCAGAAACGTCGGCGATGATTACTATACGATTGTGCCGCCTGACACTGATTTGAGTGTGTCGGAAGTGCGCCGCGCGTATCTGCAATTTGTCGTTGACCCTCTCGTCGCAAATAATGCAAAGGACATTTCAACATTTCGCGCCGGTATCAAAAGTCTTTTAGACGAACGGCGAAAGGAAAATGTAGACATTTCACCGGACATTTTTCTGACGGTTTCGCGTTCTTTGGTTGCGGCAATCGAAGCTAAAGAAATCGAATTTCAAAAAACGCGCATCGCAACCGCGCAAGCCCGCAACAAAATTGACCGGATGAAAACGGTTGAAGAGAAACGAGCGGTTTCCGCCGAACTCGAAGCCTTTAAGAAATCTCTGGCGGACGAAACCGCTTTGCAGCTTTCTGAAGCGTATGAACGCGGCGCGGTTTTGGCATTTTATTTTGCCGACCAATTGAAAGGTTTGGAGTATTCCGGTACTGATATTGCCGGTTCGCTGCGCGATATAATTTTGTCGCTCGACACGACAAAGGAAACGAATCGTTTAGCGCAGTTTGCGGATGCGCGAAGACGCGCTTTGACGGCACGTGAGGAGCGCCGCAAAAACCCCGGAAGCAAAGAAATAGTCATCAAAAATCCGGTAACGAAAAAATTGCTCGATATTGACAAAGTTATTCAAGCGAAAAATTATTCGGTAGCCGAAACGCAGTTAAAACAACTTTTAGAACAAAATCCGTCCGAATCGAGGATTTATTACGCGCTCGGTCGTGTAGCGAGTCTTTCTGCCGAAGGCGCGAATGAAGCGGAAACCAAACGACGTTTATTAGAGGCAAAGGTTGCTTACGAAAATGTAATTCGATCCGCTTCCCCGAAAACCGATGCGACTTTGATTTCCTTGTCGTATGTTGCGCTCGGAAGAATTTACGAGTTTTACGGCGAGACGGAATACGCTATAAAAATCTATGATGCAGCAATCAAACTCGGAAATACAACGGACGATTCATACAAACAGGCTGTCGCGGCAAGAGAAAGGTTAGCGAAAGAGCAGTAACTTCTAAAATGAATAGACAAAACAAAAGGAGTTGAGAAAATTTTCTCAACTCCTTTTTGTTTTTGGTTAATTTCAATTATTGACTAATCGGGTTTCCTTCCGCATCGAGGAATTCAATCGGCATTTTAAGCTCTTTGAGTCCCGGTTCGATGGCGCTTTTATCGCCGACGATGACAATCGCCATTTTATCCGGTGTCAGATATTTGTTGGCGACACGACTTACGTCTTGCAGCGTAACGGCATTTACCTTCGAGATGAAATCGTTGAAATACGAATCCGGCAAGCCGTAAATAACCAGGTTTGAAAGCTGATTGGAGATTTGTCCGACGGTTTCAAAACCCTGCGGATAACCTCTAATTATGCTTTGTTTGTTGGTTTCGAGTTCGGTTTGCGTGACCGGAATTCCTCCGCGGATGCCGTTAATTTCTTTTATAAACTCAACCACGGCTTCTTTCGTCGAACGAGTTTGAATCTCGCCCGAAGCGGAAAACGGTCCCGCGCCGCGGCGATAGACAAAGCGGCTGTATGCGCCGTAGGTGTAGCCTTTATCTTCGCGCAGATTCATAAAGAGTCGTCCGGTTCCGCCGCCGCCGAGAATTGAATTCATCACTTGAAGCGCGAAGTAATCCGGGTTGCTGCGGTCGACGCCGACTTGTCCGATTGAAACCGAAGATTGCGGCGCGCCCGGTTTATCGACAACGTAAATGCCCGGTTTGCCAGCCATTTCGATTTTTGTCATTGTCATCGCCGGAACGTCGCCCGCTTTCCAGCCCGCAAACGCTTTTTCGAGCTTCGGCATTAACGTCTTTTTATCGACATCGCCGACGACAATCAAAGTGGCGTTATTCGGATGGTAATTAGTCGTATAGAATTTCACCAAATCATCGCGCGTCATCGCTTTAACGCTTTTTTCGTCGCCCGTTAGCTGTCGGCTATACGGCTGATTTCCGTAAAGCACTTTGTTATAAACCAAATCCGAAACCGCCGCCGGATTTGCTCTTCGCAGTGCAAACCCGCCTATGGCGCGGCGACGAATGATATCAAGCTCGGTGTTTGGAAAGGAAGGATTAACAACTATATCCGAATAGATATTCAACGCCTGGTCGAGATTTTTGGTCAGCGTTTGCATTGAAACATTCGTCGAATCCCAGCCTGCGCCGGCATTGACGCTGGCGCCGATTGATTGCAGCCCGTTCGCAATATCGACGGCGGAACGGCTGGTTGTTCCCTGATTAAGCATCGTCGCGGTTATCGAAGAAACACCGGATTTATCGTTCGGGTCAAGCGTTCCGCCCGATTTCAAAACCAAATTCATCGAAACAATCGGCAGCTCGTTTTGACGCACCATCCAGACATCCAAACCGTTGGAAAGTTTTGTTTTTTCAATTGCCGGAAGCGTAAATTTCGGGTCTGCTCCGCCTTTCGGCAGCATTGCGTCTTGCTGCGCGATTTTAGCCGTGTCCTTCTTTTTCGAGGCGTTGGCAATTTGATTAGCTGGCGCATTCATTTTCGGCGCAGCGCCTTTTCGCGGCACAAAGCTCATCACAAGACGATTTGCGGTCAGATATTGGTTAGCAACTCTCTGCACGTCAGCCGGAGTAACTTTACGATAGCGGTCAAGGTCAGCCTGGAAATAATCGGGTTTGCCGACGTATCCCGCGTAAGTGGCAAGTTGTCCGCCTTTTCCTAAAACGGTTTGCATTCTAAATATTCTCGATGCCTCGATGCCGTTGAGCGCGCGAGTCATTTCATCCTGTGTCGGCGCCTCTTTTTTCAGGCGTTCGATTTCGACGTTGACTTCTTTTTCGATTTCATCCAGAGATTTAGTCGGTTTGGCTAACGCCGTTATTTGAAAAAGTCCGGCGATTTCGCTGGTGCTGTTTCCCGCGCCGATTGTTTGCGCGATTTCTTTGCCGTAGACCAAATTGCTTTGCAGGCGTGAACCTCTGCCGCCGGAGAGAACCGAACCGAGAATATCGAGCGCGGCTTCATCGGCGGAATACTGCGGAACGCTGTGCCAGACCAGAGACAGGCGCGGCAGCGGAACGGTTTCTTCGTATGTTTTGCGAATTTCGCCGGTCAGTTTCGGCTGCGCCGGATTCGGGCGAGTAATGTCCGCGCCTTTCGCAATCGGACCAAAGTATTTTTCAACCCATTGTTTTGCCTGTTTTTCGTCATAATCACCGGCTAAAACAAGAATCGCGTTGTTCGGCGCATAATACTGGCGGAAAAATCCCTTAACATCATCGAGCGAAGCGGCGGATAAATCCGCTATCGAACCGATGACCGACCAATGATAAGGATGTCCCGCCGGATACATTATCTCGCCGATTTTTTCGCCCGCCGTTCCGTAAGGCTGATTATCAACCCGGAAACTGCGCTCGTTTTTGACGACATCACGCTGGTTGTCGAGCTTTTCCTGTGATATGGCGTCGAGCAGTCCGCCCATTCGGTCGGCTTCCATATACAGAGCGCGTTCGAGGAAATTCGACGGAACTACTTCGTAATAATATGTGCGGTCTTCGTCGGTCGTGCCGTTGACGTTTCCGCCCAATTCATCGACCGCCCGATAGCCGTCGACATAATTTTTCGAGCCTTGAAACATCATATGCTCGAAAAGATGAGCAAAACCGGTGCGTCCGGGAGCTTCATTCTTCGAGCCGACGTGATAAAACATATTGACGGCGACGACCGGCGTCGAACGGTCTTCGTGCATAATCACGCGGAGACCGTTTTTTAGCGTCATTTCTTTATACTTAACAGACGGCAGTTTATCGCCCATTTGAGCAAAAGCGGATGTCGTCGTCAATAAAACAACGGCAAACATAAAAACAAGTGTTTTCTTAAAATTCATCGCAAACTCCTTTTATTTTTCGGGAAAATGTAAAATACAAATTTTTGTTCAGGTTTTATCTGATTGTAGATTTTGTTAGTACGCGCGACAAACAAAAAGGTTTTAACAAAGGTGTAAAATTAGTTTTGCAGATTGTTTTGCGAATAATCAAATAATTTATAAAGTAGTATTTAACGTCAGTTCGAGATAAGAGTCAGGCTAAAACCAAGTCTTTTCTCAGATGCAAATTCGGTTTCTTTTCCTGATATGTGTAAGCAATCAGACCGGCGACGACGTTGGTGTAAAAGT